>ERZ1292625.58-Hain-H41-01um-R1-58-length-186874-cov-34_pt1 | contig 186874 bp, 199 predicted proteins | sample MGYA00564400_ERZ1292625 | MGnify/ENA primary metagenome ERZ1292625 (study PRJEB36523, sample SAMEA6512639) | groundwater metagenome | collected 2019-01-08 | study: AquaDiva: Metagenomics assemblies of 32 groundwater samples | reverse complement strand
TAAGCGGGTCCTAAGGTAAGCTCGGTGACAGGGACTAAGTCGTAACAAGGCACGGGTAGCGGAAGCTGCTCGTGGATTAATTCAATAGATAAACGCTTTTCGCGGGATCGCGAAAAGTTTATCGTCGATATTGTACGCCTCAATTGAGCGTGCAATGGTCCAAGCATGTAGTGACCCAAAAACATGCTGACATGAGGCAAAGACCCGAAGTTATAGCCGCCGTCGCAGAAATGCTATGGCGAGCCGAAGGAACGAAACAAAACAAAGGACAGCATAAGCAAAAATCGCCCCACAAGGGTGATTTTTGCTATATAATAAACTCATGAGACGCATCGGCATTCTTCGCGGAGGCAGAGAAAATTACGAGATGTCGCTCTGGGGGGGCGGGAATTTGATTGCATATCTGTCGGAGGTACTGCCGCACAAATGCAGGCCGGTGGATGTTCTGGTTGCTAGAGACGGCGTTTGGCACATCGCCGGTGTGCCGGGGACGGCGGGGGATTTGATGCACCGCGTAGACATGGTTTGGAACGTGGCGCACCCGAGTTTTTCGAAAACTCTTGCCGATCTTTCAATAGCGGAGATCGGTATGCCGGAGAATTTTTCATATCTCGAGCCGGAGATCTGGAAAAAGGAAGCGGAAAATCTTGGAATAAAAATTCCGCGCCGGATGATCTTATCCACTTATCAGAAGGACTTCGACGGGGATCGAAACAGATACGCTGTCAAAAAAGCCAAAGAGGTCCACGAAAAATTTTCTCCGCCCTGGCAGGTCCGGTCTCTTATCCCTTCCCATATGGGCGTGCATGTCGCTAGCACTTTCAATGAACTCGTGGATGCCATCGAGGACGGAGTCTCGCACGAGGAGAGCATTCAGGTGGAAGAATTGATTCCAGGCAAAAGTGTCGAGGCGCATACGCTCTCGGGCTACCGCGGTGAGAAAGTTTATGTCTTCCCCGGCGAGGTGAATGATATCGCGAAAAAATTGCACGAGCACCTCCACCCTCGGCACTATTTGCACTCGAATTTCATCGTGCACCCGAAGAGGGGAATGTTTCTCTCCGACCTGAATTTCGTGCCGGATCTGCGTGCGGGTTCCAGCCTGCAAAAACTTTGCGCCCAAATCGGTACGAAGTCGCACGAGATCGTCGAGCATATGCTTGACTTAGGTTAACTTGGCATGAAAAAAAATATCGGCATAATTTTTGCGGTCATACTTATCGCGCTCGGTATTTTTCTCGTTGCTATCGGCAACAATAAGGTACCCGAAGTTGCTCCTGCTCCCCCCACGCCCGAACTTCCTAGGGTCGAACCGCAAGCCATAGCGCTCTCCGAGTCTTTGGTGCTCGAGCCGGCATGCGTGGACAGGAACGCAAGTCTTCTTTGTTTTGAGGAATATTACAAGAGTCTAGTGGGGGATAAGGGTATCGCCTATGCCTTTGCTGATCTTAGAAAGAGGTATGAGAGCAATGAATTTGTGCGGACACAGTGCCACCCGCTTGTTCATGCCCTGGGCCACGGAGCGGTGAAAGCTTACCCAGAAGTCTCGATAGCATTTTCTCACGGGGATAGTTTCTGCTGGAGCGGGTATTACCACGGGGTCATGGAGTCTATACTTGGCACGATCGGAGCTGATAAAATAGTTTCCGAGATAAACGGCGTCTGCGCAGACATCCCCGGCCGGGAGACTTACAGCTTCGATTATTACAACTGCGTGCATGGGCTGGGTCACGGAGTCATGGTTATCCATAACAACGAGCTCTTTGAAGCACTCGATACTTGCGCGGCCTTAGTTGATTCCTTTGACTCGAACTCCTGTTACGGCGGAGTCTTCATGGAAAATGTGATGGTTGATAGCCGGAACCACTTTACGAAATATTTGAAACCCGAAGACCCGCTTTATCCTTGTAACGCGGTTGATAGTAAATATAAGAGTCCTTGTTACTTGATGCAGACTTCGTATATGTTAAACGTCAGGGGTGGAGACTTCGCGACAGTTTTCGCTCTTTGTCGGCAGGCGGATCCCGGTTATGTAAACACTTGCTTTCAGAGTCTCGGGCGCGATGCTTCGGGGCGGACCATAAGTGGTGCCGAGAAAACGAAGGCCCTTTGTGATGTAGGTAAAGATTTCAATGAGAAATCTAACTGTATTATCGGCGCGGTTAAAGATTTTATTTCTTACCATCATTCCGACGTCCAGGCGAAGGGCCTCTGCGCCACCCTCGAAGGAGACTTGAATAAAATCTGCCTCGACACCGCGGTCTCATATTATAGATCTTTTTAAATTGTCGGACTGCTGGGAATCGAACCCAGTCTACACGAACCCGAATCGTGTGTACTACCGGTATACTACAGTCCGGGTGGACCCACGGAGAATCGGACTCCGGCCTCATCCATGCCATGGATGCGTAATACCATTTTACTATGGGCCCAACAGAAAAACTTTAACAGAAAACGATGCTATTGTAAATTTTGTGTTAGTATTTAAATATATATTTAAATATATACATGGCGAATAAGAGATTTAATCAAAGAAGCAATCGGAAAATTACAAAACTTGGGACTAGTTATGTTGTTTCCATTCCCATCGAAATCCTCAAAAAGCTTGGCTGGCAGGAGAAGCAAAAAGTGGTCGTGAAAAAGATTCGAGGAGGAGTGACGATTAAAGATTGGAAGAAGTAATGCAATTCCCTAATTTTAAATCTGAACTCGAGTGCATAGCGAAGGGATATTCTCTTGTCCTCGGTTGCGATGAGGCGGGGAGAGGGCCGGTGGCGGGGCCGGTGGTGGCCGCGGCGTGCGTGCTTAATCCGGCGACGATCGGAGGAAAGAGGAGCAAGAGCAAGTGGTATTACCGAGTAAGAGATTCTAAATTAACTACCGAAGGGGAGAGAGAAATACTAGATGGAGAAATTAAAAATCATGCACTAGCGTGGGGGGTAGGTGAAGTCTCACACAAGGGGATTGATAAAATAAATATTCACAACGCAAGCTTGCTCGCCATGCGGCGAGCGGTGGAGAATTTGTTGGGAGAAGTAAAAAATAAAAAAGCCTTTTTATTTGTCGATGGGAAATTCAAGATTCCAGGGCTTGAGATAGGGCAGGTGAGTGTTATTGACGGCGACGCCAAAATCCTCTCCATCGCCGCGGCTTCGATCATTGCCAAAGTGCATAGGGATAATATAATGAAGCGCCTAGACGGCAAGTTCCCGGGCTACGGCTTCGCCCGGCACAAGGGCTACAGCACCCGCGAACATCGGCAAGCCCTTGCGAAACTAGGCATCAGCTTGGTGCATCGTAAAACTTTCGTTAGAATATAAACTCGGGCTGTAGTATACCGGTAGTACGCACGCATGGGGTGTGTGTAGACTGGGTTCGATTCCCAGCAGCCCGAAAGTGTATAATAGAGTAAATTGTTTTCATCTGCGGCGGGTGGTCGCACTCACATAGGCACATATGTTGGAGATTCGCCATCACCCGCCTCAAATGGAAACAATTTTTGTTTTGGAGTTATCCACAGATACGCGCTAAAACTCTTGTATTAAGTTTTAATGTGCGAGATAATTGTATATGTGCATTGGCAATAAAAGTTCGTCGACTTTATTGCAAACTAGATTAGCAAATTAATTTTTCGCGAAAAAATTATGGCTAAAAAGAAGAAGGCAAAGAAGGCAAAGAAGCGAGCATAAGCTTCTCCCACCTAGAAAAAACTCCGCTACGGCGGAGTTTTTTCTTTCATGCTAGAATACCCGAATGGCAATTTTCGGAAAATTATTCGGCGGCGAGAGCGCAAAGTTCATAAAGAGCACAGAAAAGCTTGTTGCAACAATAAACGCTCTTGAGCCAGAATTCGAAAAGCTTCCAGACGCCGATTTCCCCCAGAAAACCCAGGAATTCAAGGATAGATTGGCCAAAGGGGAAGCACTCGATGATATCCTGCCCGAGGCATACGCGCTCGTGCGTGAAGCCGCAAAGCGCAATCTCGGCGAGCGGCACTACGACGTACAACTTGTGGGGGGCATAGCGCTTCACCGGGGGCATATCGCCGAGATGAAGACGGGAGAGGGGAAGACGCTGGTCGCGACCTTACCACTCTACTTAAACGCACTTGTTGGGAAGGGCGCGCACCTTATCACGGTGAACGACTACCTCGCGCGCCTGGGCGCGGTCCTGATGGGCCAGATATACAATTCGCTCGGGCTTTCGGTCGGTGTTATCAATTCGCAGAACGTCTCCTATCTTTATGACCCCAAACACACTGAAGAAGACAAAAAGCGCGACCAAGTTGGCGAGTTCAAAGTCCTCTATGACTTCTTGAAACCTTGCACTCGACGCGAGGCTTATGCCGCGGACGTTACCTACGGCACGAACAACGAGTTCGGCTTCGATTATCTGCGCGACAACCTTGCCGTATCGATCGAACAGCTCGTCCAGCGCGAACATCATTACGCCATTGTCGACGAAGTCGACTCAATACTTATAGATGAGGCTCGAACGCCGCTCATCATCTCCTCTGCGGCGGCCGAGAGCGAGGATTATTACAGAAGATTCGACCAGATCGCCAAACAATTAAAGCGAGAAGAAGATTATACCGTGGACGAGAAACTCCGGGCCATCCAGCTTACCGATGCGGGAATAACAAAGGCTGAAAACCTACTCGGCATAAGCAATATTTACACCGAAAAAGGCATAAAATACGTGCACCATTTGGAAACGGCGGTCAAAGCCCAGGCGCTTTTCGAGCGCGATAAGGACTACGTCGTCAGGGAAGGCGAAGTGGTCATCGTCGACCCCTTTACCGGGCGCCTCCAGCCGGGCCGACGCTGGAGCGAGGGTATCCACCAGGCGATCGAGGCCAAGGAAGGTGTCAAAATAGAGCGCGAGACTCGCACTTCCGGCTCGATCACATTCCAGAACTATTTCCGCTTCTACAAAAAGCTATCCGGCATGACCGGTACGGCGGAAACCTCCGCGGAAGAGTTCCTCAAGGTCTACGGGCTCGATGTCATTGTCATTCCCACCAACCGGCCGGTAGTGCGCAAGGATCATCAGGATTTGATCTACCAGAGCGAGAAGGGAAAATTCCAGGCGATTGCAAAAAAGATCAAGGAGCTCAATGTGAAAGGTCAGCCGGTCCTCGTGGGCACCGTATCGATCGAGAAGAACGAGCTACTCTCGGCGCATCTCCGGCAGGAAGGCGTGCAGCATGTGATCCTAAACGCGAAAAATCACGAGCATGAAGGCGAAGTGATCGCCCAGGCGGGGAAAATCGGCGCGGTCACGATTGCCACCAACATGGCCGGTCGCGGTATCGACATCAAGCTTGGCGGTAATCCGCACACACCGGAGGATTACGAGAAAGTAAAATCGCTCGGGGGGCTCTTCGTGCTTGGCACCGAGCGGCACGAGGCGAGGCGGATAGACAATCAGCTCCGCGGCCGCTCCGGGCGACAAGGTGACCCGGGCGAGACGGAGTTTTTCGTGTCGCTTGAGGACGAACTGATGCGCGTCTTCGGCGCGGAGCGTATCAAGACGATGATGGGGCGCTTCGGCATACCCGAAGATCAGCCGATCGAGAACCGCTTCATCACGAAGTCTCTCGAGGGTGCGCAAGCGAAGATCGAGGGTTTCCACTTCGATGCCCGCAAACATACGCTCGAGTACGACGATGTGATGAACCACCAGCGGCGGATCATCTACGAGAGGCGCCGCAAAATGCTTTTTGCCGACAAGGGGGGTGTAGAAGAAGTGCTTGAGAAGGCCAAAGAAGCGAAAGAGGGCCTGAATATAGTGATAGAAGAGAAGAAGAAAAAGTTGGGTGAACAGGCTTTTTACGAAATCGCGCGGCGGATAGCGCTTTACGCTACCGATGCGCTTTGGATGGAGCACCTCGAGGCGATGGATTATCTGCGCTCTTCGGTGAACTTGCGGGCCTATGGACAGCGCGAGCCGATAGTCGAGTATAAAAAAGAGGGACTCTCGATGTTCAAAGAGATGGAGGAAGTCTTCAAGGAGCAAGTGGCTACCTTGATCGGTAACATAAACGTTGAGCAGGCGAAAGCCCCGCAAGTTAGTGAGCCCGAGGAGAAGTTCGTCACGAGCCACACGGAGCCGAGCGAATTGGGAGGCCCAAAAGATGGCTTCCAGAGCGGAGCCTCGAAGTTGGGCAGAAATGACCCGTGCCCCTGCGGGGCGATAAACCCGAACACCGGGAAAGTTTATAAATGGAAGCAGTGCGGGATGATCAATGCTCCGCAGCACAGAAAAAGTTTGGTGAATGGCTGAAAAAAATGGAACTTGTTAAGCCTTCTCTCAAATACCAAGAAAGTTTCATCGAAGCAATGAAGGAATTTCAGGCGGAAGAGAAAAAGACAGGCTTAGACGTTTTTGATTTAGAACAAGATTTTGGAAAATATATAAAGAAGTTTGAGGATCATGAAAAGGGAGTGAATTTACCGGAAGGTTATGTTCCGCACACGAGATTATGGCTTGTGGAAAACGGGAAATTCGTAGGCCATGTGGATATTCGACATACATTAAACGAGGAATTGCTCACGCATGGTGGCCTGATCGGTTATTCAATAAGGCCAACAGAGCGAAACAAAGGATACGGGACTAAAATATTAGCAATGGCGTTACCAATAGCGAAAAAATTTGGCAATAAAAGAATTTTGGTGACCTGCGATGATGATAATCTAGGGTCGATAAAGATAATCGAAAAGAGCGGGGGAGTACTAGAAAACAAGGTTCCCTTTGCCGGAAAATTAAAAAGAAGGTATTGGATTTCAATATAAAATGGAAAATAAATTTATCCAAATCCAGACAGCAGTTCCGAAGAAGGGCGATGCGGTGAAGATTGCTGAAGTTTTGGCAAAGAAGAAACTCTCCGCTTGCACGCAGGTAGTCGGGCCGGTAGAGAGCACTTTCCGTTGGAAGGGAAAGATTCTGAGAGAAAAAGAGTGGCTCTGCTTGATTAAAACTAAAAAAAGTTTATACAAAAAAGTTGAGCACGAAATCAAAAAAATCCATCCATATGAAGTGCCGGAAATAATTACAACCCCGATTGTCGCGGGGAGTCAGGAGTATTTGAATTGGATTGAAAAAGAAATATGATTAAAGCCGTGATTTTTGATGTGGACGGGGTGTTGATCGATTCTTTTGAGGCGAATCTAAAGTTTTTTTCTGATCTGATGGGTCATTTTGGACACAGATCACCGACAAGAGAAGAGTTTCCCGCACTTTTTCCTCGACCAATGAAAGAAATAATCAAAACTCTTTCGAAATCGAATGATGAAGAAGTGGAAAAAATCTGGGTTGCGGGGAAAGACGGGCACGTCCCTTACCCTCACGAACTCCTTTCTGGACCTGAAAATATAGAAGAAATCATAAAAAAATTAAGCGAAAAATACGTTCTTGCCGTCGTGACGAGCAGAACCAAAGAAAATGTTTTCAAATCACCGCAAATGAAAAAAATCGAAAGCTACTTTAAACTTGCGATAACCTACCAGGATACGGAAAATCATAAGCCCCATCCTGAACCACTACTTTTAGCTACGGAAAAATTGGCACTTTTGCCGGAAGAATGTGTTTACGTTGGCGATGCGGAAAGTGATGTTGTTGCCGCGAAAGCGGCAGGGATGAAATCGGTTATTTATTCGGAATCTTCCTTAGCCGGAGCAGACGCAAACATTCTTTATTTTCATGACTTGGAAAATATCTTAACCAACTTGTGAAAACATTAATTAACAAACTAAAAAGAATCTGGTGGGCACTTAGGCTTGCGCTCGCGAGGATAAAATACGGCGATCCGGCGAGGAAATTGAAGATTGTGGGGGTGACGGGCACGAACGGGAAGACGACGACGGCGACATTGCTCTACCGAATTGCGAACGCGCTTGGGCACAAATCGGTTCTTATCAGCACAGTGGAGATTTTGGTGAATGGAGAGAAAATTAACGTTCCGCCGGAGAAGAAAGTGCCGGGGACGACTCCTGATAGCGTTTTTCTTGTGGAAATTTTCGCTCGAGCGGTGCGAGAAGACTGCAAGTACGTCTTCATGGAAGTCTCTTCGCACGCGCTCCACCAGAATCGCGTGGCCGGCATCGATTTTGCCGGCGGAATTTTCACCAACTTAACCCACGACCACCTCGACTATCACGGCACCCCGGAGAATTATTTCCAGGCGAAGAAAAAATTCTTCGACCGGCTTTCACCACACGCTTTCTCGCTCTCAAACGCCGACGACCCGGTGGGGGAATCCATCCTCGAGCACACCCGTGCGAAGAAATATTTTTATGGACTTGAGGCCGGCGCGGATTTTAAGGGGAAAATTTTGAAAAAAGATTTCACCGGCCTCGAGATTGTATTCACTAGTCAAAAAATAAAGTCTAAACTCCTCGGCAAATTCAATGCCTACAATCTACTCGCCGTATGGAGCGCGGCGAAGCTCCTGGGTTTCGATGCCGCCCGCGTAAATAAGATTCTTGAAACGATAGAACCGCCAAAGGGCAGATTCGAGCATCTCCTTGCGCCTACCGGCGCACTTGTGATAGTGGATTACGCACACTCTCCGGACGCGCTTGAGAAGGTCCTCACGGCCGCGCGAGAGATTTTGCCCGCAGGCAGGAAACTCATTGCTCTTGCGGGCGCTGGTGGCGACCGCGACCCCTTGAAACGCCCGAAAATGGGGAAGATCGTCGCCGAGCTCGCGGACGTGCCGATATTTACTTCCGACAATCCCCGGAGCGAGGACCCGGAGAAGATCGTCGCGGCGATGCAGGCCGAGCTTACCGAAGAGGAATCCCATAAAGTGCGCGTCGTAGTGAACCGCCGAGAAGCCATCGCCGAGTCCTTGCGCCTTGCGGAGCGTGGGGACGTGATATTGTGCGCCGGAAAAGGGCACGAAGACTATCAGGAAATAAAAGGCGTCAAACACCATTTCTCCGACCGCGAAGAATTCGAAAAACTCTTTTAGTTTATTGGGGAAATAGTTTCTCCATTAGTTTCGGAACCGACTTGGAGAGCCCGAGGAGCGAGCCGGAGGAGACAAGGGCGATGATGCTGTCTTTTTTGGTGATTTTTTTAAGGATGGCCAGGGTCTCCTTTTCCGTTCTGGCTTTGTGTGAGTTCGTGCGCCCTTTTATCGCCTGAAAAATTTCTTGATGGGTGAGCTGGTCGTGTGTACGTTTGCCCTCCGCAGGCGGGGGAAGCATTATCACTTCCGAAACATCGTCGAAGATGCTCTTATACCATTTGAGTGCGAAGCGATTGCGCCAGGAAAAAGTTTTCGGCTCGAAAACCGCGATGATTCTTTTCTCGGAGAAATGCAATTTCAGCGCGTCGAAGATGGATTTTGCTTTTGTATAAGAAGAGCCGAGGCCCTTATAGACAGGCACGCTTGATCTCTTGGTCTTCAGGTCGAGTCTGCGCGCAAGACCCTTGAACGACCCTATGCCTCGGGCAAAATCCCTTGCCCCGATCATTTTCTGCTCGAGAAGCAATGCTCCCGCGCCGACCACGTTTTCGATATTGTGATTGCCTAGGAGCGGAGTTCTCAATCTTGCGACTTTTTTGCCTCTTCGGATGAGGTCGAAGGAAGTCTGCGCGCCATATTTGATATTTTGGGTATACCAATCAGCATTTTTGTTTTTGAGCGCATAACTTACTTTTCGCGATTTGGCATATTTTGAAATTTCTCGGAGATTTTTTCCTTCAAAAGAATAAACCAAAAGTCCATACTTTGAAATTTTTGCTACAAGTTTTTTATACGGCTCCTTGTAGGATTTTTCGGTAGGGAATACATTCACATGGTCATGCTCGCCGGAAATAAGGAGTACCGACGTAGGATCAAAATGCAAAAATTTTGAAGTCTTGTCCCAGTAAGCTGACGGGTACTCATCTCCTTCGAGGACGAAGTATTTTCCTCTTCCAAGATGCGAAGAATTGAAACCCTCCGGTATCGCGCCGATAAAATAGGAAGGACTTTTCTTCGTCCTGACGAGGCACCAGGCGATGAGAGCTGCCCCCGTTGATTTGCCGAAGCTCCCCGCAACTACGATTTGCTCTTTGCCTTCTGCGAGCATCGCGAGCGTTTCGGGGAGGGATTTAATGGTCTTCCCTGAAGATAACGCTCGTTTTACCTCCGGATTTTCCGGAGTGAGGCGAACATGCTTGCCGATGACTATGAGGTCTGCGTACCTCGGGATATTGCTCGCGCGGTAACTTTTGAAAAAGAGAACCTTGTTTTTCTTAAGGTAAGAGTAGATCGGATCATAGAAATTATCATCCGAGCCACTGATCTTCCAACCAGCCTCGCGAAGAAGTATCGCCAGGGCAGACATCCCGGCCCCAGCGATTCCGATTAGATGTGCTCTGCGAGCCATGCGGGGGTCATCATGTTGGTAATAAGTTCGCCGAAAAGCATATTTGGGTCCGGGGAAAATTCTCGGCCCAGGGTAACAAGGTCGGCAGGGCAGAGCGGCTCTGCGAGCTCACCGGTTGTCAGGTTCGCGGTCGGCACCCTTTCGATTCCGTAGCCCTGCAGAATTTCCATTCGCGCTAGCCTCTCTTGATAAACGGGTAGATATTCCACTTGTCGGAAAGAGCCGAAGCATTTGAAGTGATTGATAAGGAGTACCGCGAAAGTGGCAAAAAGATTTTCTTCGTCCTTGAGCTTGTTCATGGGGTGATCGGGTTTGCCCTTAATTTCTTCCAAATAATTGGCTATTACTTCGTTGATATCCAAATATACTAAATTGTCTTTCTTTAAAATTTTCCTCTCGATATTTGCGCAAGTTTGAAGCGCCCATTTTGTATAAGAATCTCCGGGCTTAGCCTCGGGGAGGAATTTTTTAAGCGCTTCGGGTAAAGTTTTTACAACTTCAGGCAATTTTTCCGGGATTTTACTTCTGAAGACCAGATCGTCCTGCATGCTTGAGGGAAAAAGATTCACCGCTTCTGTCTTCATATTAATTCGCCCCGGCCGAGAATTGTTAGAAAAAGGGATTTGCGAGTAAACGCCCGCAACATAAAATTCTCCCACAGGAACTCCGAGCGAAGATAGCCAATTTATCGTGAGCATGCGCGCGGTATTGGTCGCGCCTAAGTGCGGGGTGGTCTGCAGGATCCGCCGCCTCTCGAGAGACTGCAAAATCGCTTCGATATTATTCTCTCCGATCCGCTCGAGCTCCCTCCGAAAAGCGTTCCTCATCTCCGGCTCCATGGGCCGGGCGGGGGAATAGGTGTTGAGTTCGCGGGAGTACGGAAGAGCGGCTTTCTGGCTGTTTTTCTCGATGCAATCCGCAAGCCGGTTTTTCCCCTTCACTCGGAGTGCCTTGTCTAGCGCATCCATGTCCCCATACTAGCCCGAAAACCTTTATTTTACAAGCTCTTTTAGTTGACAAAACGGGGAAACGTTGCTTAATGTTGACTTTTGTTTCTTAATGTGCTATACTTGTTCCAGTCCTTAACAAGGGACTTTTCTGTTTATATAAACGGAAATTTGGTCAGATGCGGGTTTGGCGGAGCGCAACCGCCCCATATGAAAAGCCAAAAATTCATACGGTTCGTGGAGTCATTCATACTATTGCCGGCAATCACTATATCAGGTTCCCTCGGGAGTTTTCCTCCGGGGGGTTCGATTGCCGCAACTTCACAAATCGTATTTTCGCAAAAATTGAATAACGTCACCGAAATTGCCCTCGCCCCCGAGCAAGTCGTAGACTTTGAAGCCGAGCTTAGGAGAGAGAGGGAAGAGAAAGCTACGGCTATTGACCGCTATTTCCGCGTGCGCTCGATGCCGCTTGCCGGCCTAGGGATGAAAATGGTGCTTGAGGCGGAGAGAAATGATCTCGACTGGAGGTTGATCCCCGCTATTGCTATCCGAGAATCGACCGGGGGAAAATATGAATGCAAGAAAGTGGAGAATAATCCCTTCGGCTGGAATTCCTGCAAGACTGGGTTTGATTCTTACGACCACGCGATTGAAATCGTTGCAATGAATTTGAGCGGGAGCAATCCAAATACCAGAAAAGCATATGCCGGGAAATCGACCGAGGGCATCCTCAAGGCCTACAACCCTCCGCACATCGTCGCAAACTATGCCTCGCAAGTAATGCGTATCATGAATAAAATCGGCTCGGAGAGTCTGGCAATTTCCGAAAACGCCTCTGCCTAGACTTTCGGCTCTCTTTTTTGAATTTGATATAATTTTGTAGTGCACCCCGTATTATTTATTCTCCTTCGAGCTGGTGCAATTGTCTTTCCGCCGATACCCGGAGGAGCGGTAGACCTTATTGGAATTTCTCAATTCGGTTGGGTCAAATCTTTTTTCCTTGCCCAAGCGGGGATAGCAGTAGGAGCGAGCGTGGCCTTTGCTCTTGCGCGGCGTTTCCGCGAGCCGCTTGTAAGGAAATTCGCTTCTCTCAAAAAAATTCACGAATGGGAGCGAATGCTTTCGGAAAAAGAACAATTCTGGTCCTGGGTGGTATTGCGACTCCCGAGCAATTTTGTTTTCGATTACATTAGCTACGCGGCCGGACTTACTAATTGCAGTTACCGGATGTTCATCACCTCTTCGATAATTGGGAATTTGCCTACGGTTCTAGCTTTCTACCTGATTAGCGGTTACGCGTACGAAAAGGGCGGCTGGCTCTACGGAATTCTCGCCGCGGTTGGTGTTTTAATTTTTATTTACATGTCTTTCAAAATTTACAGAAGGTTGAAAAAAATCTCGCCGCAAGTGTGATAGTATTCTTATGGGAAATCTAAACGTACCTTCCATTCGCGGCTAAGGACCGCACTCGACATGTCTCCCGATAAGCTTGCTGAGATCGGGTGGTACACGATCTTTGTGGCCATCCTAGTCGCTTGGATCAGCGCCCGCTGGGTTCAATCCCACTGGAGTTATCCTGGTGGGTACTCGTTCGGACCTCACAAAGTGGCACGCCGTTTTTTCTACGGCGCAATCGTTGTGGGGATTCTCGGTGCTGGAGCATTTGTTTTTTTTGCCTACAGATCACGCTCGCCCTGACAGAGATTCGTCTCCGTCCGGGCGAGTTTTCTGTTTTTATGCCAGATGCACCAAGGTCATCTTGTGGTCTTTGGGTTCGAAGAGGGTGATTTGAAAATTGTAGTTCTGGCCGAGCTCGAGCGTTTCGCGGAGTTTTGTTTCCGAGCCGAAAGTCGAGTTGTGCACGAGGCCGGCCACGCCTTCTTTTATAGAAACCAAAGCGCCGTGCTTGTTGTATTTGATAACTACGCCCGGCACGATGTCGCCTTTCTTAAGCTTGCCTTCAAATTCCGTCCAGGGATTTTCCTTGAGAGCCTTGATCGAAAGTGAAATTTTCCCCTCTTTTATTTCGATCACCTTGGCTTTTAACTTCTCGCCGACTTTGAACATCGCCCGGGGATCCTCCACCAGGCCCCAGTCGAGTTCGCTGATATGCACCAGACCCTCGAGCCCTTCCTCGAGGCGCAGGAATACTCCGAAGTCGACGATGCCGGCGACGGTGCATTCCAAGACGTCGCCGATATTGTATTTACTCAAAATTTCCTTCTTCTCTTCAGGGTTGTTGTCTTTCTCGGAGAAAATGAGCTTGCCCTCTTTCGGAAGGGTGGAGATGATCATTACGGAAATTTTCTCACCGACGAGTTTCTTTAGCTCACGCAGGATTTTTTCTTTGTCCGAATCCTCGACATGCGGATAATGCTCGGGCTTAAGCTGCGAGGCGGGCAGAAACCCCTGCAGTCCCTGCCACTCGAGGATAAGGCCGCCCTTGTTCGCATCTTTCACTTCGAGGGTGAGCGGGGTCTTTGTCTTGATGGCTTTTTCCGCTTCGCTCCAGATCAGGGCTTGCTTGGCTTCCTTGAGAGATAGCTCGATGTAGCCGTTTTCATTCTCGACGTCGACAACTTTCGCTTTTATCGCATCGCCCAGGTTTATCTTCTTTATGATGTCGCGAGCGTTTTGAAATTCCCGGCCGTAAATGATACCAGTGCCGAAAGGGGAAAGGTCGACAAAGACCTTCGCTTTTTCTATGGCGATGACAGGGCCTTCAATGAGCGCATCAAGTTCCGGACGCGGCTTTGCTCGGTCAACGATCAGACTAAAAATCGAGCTCTTGATTATTGGTTTGTCCGAGACTTCTACCATGCTTTTTTAAATAAAAATTCCGCCTCTAATTCTCTTTGGGCGGACTTTAGGCTCAGGTTTCTCTCCGACCGTAGTCGCGAGAGGGTTACCCCAAAACCGCACTTTTAATGATATTCTCTTGTCCTACGATACTACTATATGCAGCAAGAAAAGGCAAATTTAGGTGAAAAAAGGGGTGGTTTTTTTACTGAAAATTTGCTATAATGTAAGGGTGATAATCACATATTTCGGCAAGCAATTTTTCAAGATTGCGCAGGGGGATATGACCATCGCGCTTAACCCCGTCGGGAAGGGTTCAAAGTCCGGGGTCTCTGCGCGCTTCGGGGCAGATATCGCTCTTTCCACAACCAACCACCCGGACTATAACGGCACCGCTGAGGTTGCGCATGGAGAAAAGAGACCCTTCGTTATTTCCGGCCCTGGGGATTATGAGGTCAAAGAAATTTTCGTGAAGGGCGCGGCCACGGATGCCATGCTCGGCGGGAAAAGGTATGTCAATACGGTTTACTCGCTCGAGGTTGACGGCAGCACGCTCACGTTCCTCGGCGCACTCTCGAATCCCGAGCTCTCGAAAGAAGCTCACGAAGCGATCGGAAGCCCCGATATTCTTTTCATTCCGGCGGGTGGGGAGGGCCTGATCGACCCGAAGGCATCAGCGAAGCTCGCTTCCGCACTCGAACCGAAACTGATCATCCCCATGGACTATGACGATAAATCACTAAAAACTTTTTTGAAAGAGTTGGGGGAAGAGAAAGCTGAAGCGGTCGAGAAAATTACAATCAAAAGAAAAGATTTGGAAGGAAAAGAGGGTGAAGTGCTAGTATTAAAGAGAACATGAGAAAAATAATTCACAAATTAAGGCAAAAGCCCGAGGAGCACAGAAGGAGCCTGATGCATCTGGCGATGATAGTCTTTGCCGTAATCCTTTTCGCGTTTTGGACCTGGAGCTTCGGCGGAAGCATCTCGAGCCCAGAGACGGCAAGTAATATAGAAGAGGGACTGGCTCCGTTTTCGGTTCTCAAAACCAACATAATCGACGGATATAAGAGTCTAGATGAGTAAGATTGGCCAATTATGATGGCGAAGAAATCAGAACCTGAAAAGGAGGCACCGAATCTCGAGAAAATAGTTTCGGTGGATATCGGCGCAGAGATGAAAGAATCCTACCTCGCTTATGCGATGTCGGTCATCACTTCGCGGGCGCTTCCGGATGTCCGCGACGGCTTGAAGCCGGTGCATCGCCGGATCCTCTACGCGATGTCCGAGATGGGGCTTACCGCTTCGGCCCGTTTTCGAAAGTCCGCCGCCGTGGTCGGCGACGTTCTCGGGAAATATCATCCGCACGGTGATGTGGCGGTCTACGACTCGATGGTAGGCATGGCGCAGGATTTTTCTTATCGCTATCCGCTCATCCTCGGGCAGGGAAACTTCGGTTCGATCGATGGAGACAATGCTGCAGCGATGCGCTATACCGAAGCGAAAATGTCGCGCATCTCGGCGGAGCTTTTGCGCGATCTTGAGAAAGATACCGTCGAGTGGCGTCCCAATTACGATAGCACGCGCCGAGAACCGGTGGTTCTGCCGGCGGCGGTCCCCGCACTCCTTTTAAATGGCACTCTAGGCATCGCAGTCGGAATGGCTACGAACATCCCTTCTCATAATCTCTCCGAAGTCGTCGAGGCGACGAGGCACATGATAGATAATCCCGATGCCACTACCGAGGACCTCATGCAATACGTGAAAGGGCCGGATTTTCCGACCGGGGCGGTTGTTTATGGAGAGAAGGACCTCTTGCACGCTTACGGTTCGGGGCGAGGCGGGGTAGTCACTCGGGGCGAAGCGGAGATCGTCGACGAGCGTGGCGGAGCGCAGATCATCGTGACCTCGCTTCCGTATCGGGTGAACAAAGCGAATCTGATCATGTCCATCGCCGAGCTTGTACAGGAGAAGAAGCTCGAAGGAGTAAAGGGCTTGCGTGACGAATCGACCAAAGACATCCGGATTGCGATTGACCTCAAACAGGGGGCGCACCCAGAAAAAGTTCTCAACTACATTTACAAAAATACCCAGCTTGAATCCAATTTCAATTTCAATATGGTGGCGCTGGTGGACGGAGTCCCGGAGACTTTGTCCTTAAAATCGATCCTCTCTCTTTTCATCGAACACAGAAAGGAAGTGGTGAAGCGCCGCTCGCAGTTCGACCTTACGAGAGCCCGCGAGCGTGAACATATACTGCTTGGTCTCAAAAAAGCGCTCGACAAGATCGATGCGGTGATCAAACTCATCCGCGCTTCGCGGGATTCGGAGACAGCGAAGGCTAATCTTATAAAGGAGTTCAAATTTAGCGATGCCCAGGCAACCGCGATACTTGAGATGAAGCTTGCGAAACTCGCGGGACTTGAGCGTAAAGCCGTCGAAGATGAACTCAAAGAGAAGCAAGCTTTCATCAAAGACATGGAAGAACTCCTCGCGAGCCCGAAGAAAATCCTCAAGGTTATCTCCGGCGAACTTCTTGAAGTAGGAGAAAAGTATAAAGACGAGCGCAGAACACGGATCATTAAAGGCGGGGTCAAAGAAATTTCCGACGACGACCTCGTGCCGGAGAAAGAAACGCTCCTCGTCTTTACCCAAGGTGGCTATGTGAAACGGAGCGATCCCGGAGAATACCGAGCGCAGAAGCGGGGCGGGGTGGGCGTGATCGATCTTGAAACAAAAGAAGAGGATTTCGTGACCAAACTGGTCTCCGGCTCGACCCACAGCGATCTTCTTTTTTTCACCAATTCCGGAAAAGTCTATCAGATGAAAATGTACGATATTCCGGAAGGCCGGCGAGCGACCAAAGGAAAATCGATCATGAATTTCCTTTCCCTCTCCGCCGAGGAGAGAGTTACCTCGATCCTGGCCGTCCCGAAGGCGGCCAAAGGCAAGGCCGCCTCGCTCATGCTCATCACCAAAATGGGTACAGCGAAGAAAATGGCAAGCGCGAGTTTCAAAGACGTGCGCCGAAGCGGGATCATCGCTATACGCCTTGATAAAGGAGATGAACTTGTCTCCGCGCTCCTGGTTGAGCCGGGAGACGAAGTGATGATTGCCACTCGCTCCGGTCAGGCGATCAGATTCAAGGAGGGGGATATCAGAGAGATGGGCAGGGCGGCCGGAGGGGTACGAGGCATGAAGCTCGGGAAGAGCGACGCTGTCATCTCCGTGGACGTGGTGAAGAAAGACAAAAAAGACGGTTCTTTCCTTTCCCTTTCTGCAAACGGTCTGGGAAAAAAGACGCTCCTTAAAGAATATAAAGTGCAAAAGCGTGGCGGTTCGGGCATCAAGACGGCAAAAGTCACTCCGAAAACGGGTGAGCTCATTGTAGCGAGAGTCCTCTCCGGTATGGAGGAGGAACTTATCGCGATGTCGAAGAAGGGGCAGGTCCTGCGTACCAAGCTTGCAGATATCTCAACACTCGGCCGGCAGACGCAAGGAGTCTCGGTGATGCGCTTGCGCGCGGGTGACGGCATCGCCTCAATCGCCTGTTTGTAATATACTTAACAGTATGTTTTCTGATCCAGCAAAGAATGTGCGAGCACTCGGCCTTAACCCGACCGCCGTGGTCGTCGATTTGGGCGCCGGCACCGGCTTTTATGCGGTGGCGGCCGGGCATTTGGTTCCGCACGGCAAAGTCTACGCCGTGGAAGTGCAGAAGGATTATCTTGAGAAGATCAGGCACAAGGCGAAAGAAGCAAAGCTCAGGAACATCGAGGCCATCTGGGGCAATATAGAAAAAGTCGGAGGCACCAAACTCCGAGACGCTGCCGCGGACGCGGCGATAGTCTCAAACGTCCTTTTTCAGGTGGAAGACAAGGAAAAGTTTCTGGAGGAGCTTCGGAGGATCTTGAAACCCGGCGGAAAAGTTCTACTCATCGACTGGTCATCGCCTATCCATGGAGGGAGGGTGGAGCACATTGTTCCCAAGGCGAAGGCTCGTGCAATGTTCGAAGAGAAGGGGTTTGCTCTCGAGCGGGAACTCGATGCCGGGAGTCACCATTATGGTATGATATTGGTTAAGAGATGAAAAATTTCCAGACCATTGTCCTAATCGTTTTCATCATCGCCGCGGTTTTCGGCATTTTAGTTTTCTCCGGAACCATTCCCCTCGGCGGAGGAGACGTTCCGGGCGCCGGAGGCATCGTAACTCTCTGGGGAACGATTCGCGGCTCATCAATCTCGTCAGTCCTTGAAGAATTCAACGGCGCGAACCCGGGCTTTTCGGTAAAATACGAGGAAAAAGCTCCGGAGACTTTTGATCAGGACCTCTTGGAGGCTCTGGCCGAGGGGAGGGGCCCCGATCTTTTCTTTTTACCGGACAACCTGGCCTATCATTACCAGAACAAAATCCTGGCGGTCCCCTATGAAAATTTTCCGCTTGCCACTTTCCAAAAAACTTTTGCCGGGGCAGGGGAAGTGTTTCTTACTTCGCGTGGGACGCTCGCGCTTCCGGTTCTGATCGACCCACTCGTAATGTACTACTCGCGCAGCATGCTTGATTCGAACGCGATCGCAAAACCACCCGAGACCTGGAGTGAACTCCTCGCGATGCTTCCGAAGCTCACCCAAAAGACCGAATCGCAGGCCATCACCCAAAGTGCGGTCGCACTCGGCCAATTTGTGAATGTCGCCCACGCGAAGGATATCCTCGCCGCGCTTTTCATGCAGACCGGGAACCCGATAGTCACCGAGGGTGAGGGTCTTTACACTTCGGTCCTGGGGGAGACCGCCTACCGCTACAAACTGCCTGACGTGCTCAAATTTTACACTAATTTCGCCGACCCGCTTTCACCGGTTTATTCTTGGAACCGGTCTTTTGAAAGCTCGAACCAGGCATTTTCTTCCGAGCACCTTGCATTTTATTTCGGCTTGGCAAGCGAGCTTCCGACTCTGGTTGCCAAGAATCCGAATCAGAATTTTCTGGTCACGCCCCTCCCGCAGGTGAAAGACGCGAAGTTCAAAGTGACCGGCGCGCGGGTGATCGGCATCGCCGTCTCGGCTTTTTCCAGAAACTTAAATACCGCACTTTTTGCAGCCAACAAGCTCGCCACGGAGGATTTCTCGGCGAAGCTTGCTTTCTCGCTCGGCCTGGCCCCTGCCCGCCGGGATCTCCTCGCTCGGCCCGGCACGGATGCATACTCGCCGATCTTTTATTCGACCGCGCTCTACGCGAGGACTTGGCTTGACCCGTCACCGAGGGACACCAACAACATCTTTCGCACCATGGTCGAGAATGTCCTTTCGAACGCTCTTTCCCCAGCCGACGCGATCATTGACGCCGACACCAAACTCAATCTATTGATTCTTAAAAACCAATGAAGAAAAAAATATTAATCTTTTTGTTTGTCGTTGTGGCCCCTAAGATTTCTTTTGCGAAGGATATAATACCCTGCGATGGAGTCACTGTGAAGTGCGACTTCGATAAATTTCTCGCTCTTATAAACAACGTCATCGGGTTTGTTCTTTTCAATCTCGCAATGCCTATCGCCGCGATAATGTTCGCCTATGCCGGGATAAAGCTCGTGACTTCGGGCGGCAGCACAGAAGCACGCTCAAGCGCCAAGAGCATTTTTACAAACACTGCTATTGGTTTTATCGTCGCAGTGCTTGCTTTCCTTATCGTCAAAACCATTCTTGCGATTCTGGGTTTCAAGGGGGACTGGTTAGGATTTTAATGTGGTATAATTAATCAGATGAAATTAAGAAAAATTTTACCAACAATTCTTTTGATAATGCTGGCGATTATCCTTCCTCTTGTTTCATTTGCTGATACACCTAACACTCCGTGTACTGCCGACAGTGGGAAGATTTGTAATCCAATCACAATCAATAATCTCCCCGATTTTGTGAAAACAATTCTCGAGGGTGTGATAAAGATAGGCATACCGGTCATTGCGCTTGCGCTTATTTACACGGGCTTCCTTTTTGTCGCGGCGCGGGGGAATGCTGAGAAACTGACCAAAGCCAAAAGCGCGCTCCTTTACACGGTCATCGGGGCGGCGGTGTTGCTCGGGTCGTGGGCGATCGCCATTCTTATTTCGGAGACTGTGCTGGCTTTGTGATTAGAATCATTAACTGTTAAAATTATCATATGTATGGTCTAGGATCATGTTTCGGGATAACTGGGGTAAGCTACCTCTTTTGCAAAGCTGCTAGCGTCTTAAGTTCACTCCTTCCACTGCTCCTCGCGCTTGGAGTGGTATATCTCGTATGGGGGATAGTGCAATATGTGATCGGCGATGCTGAAGAGGCGAAGAAAAAGGGAAAGGATAAGATCATCTACGGCATCATCGGTCTTGCAATTATCATAAGCCTCTGGGGGCTCGTCACGATCCTCCGAGATACTTTCGGATTGCGCTACAGCCCCGGTGCCCCATATCCTTATGAACTTCGTGAATTATTACCATAATAAAAAAATAAAATGAGTTGCGATACAATTTCTGGACTAAGTGGTGTCATCTGCAGGATCAGCGATGTTCTCGGCGCCCTCCTTCCTTTTCTTGTCGCGCTCGGGGTTATCTACTTTGTTTGGGGAGTAGTCCAGTATTTTATCGGCGACTCTGACGAGGCGAAGAAGAAGGGGAGAGACCGGATCATATATGGCCTTATCGGCCTTGCGATTATCATTAGCGTCTGGGGGCTTGTCTATATTCTTCAGGATACTTTCGGCTTGACTCAAGATGCGGCTCCGAATGTATCTAATCTAGTTACGACCTCAAGCACGTCCGGCTCCGGCTGTACCCTCCAGTCAAAACTTCAGGGCCTCATAGGCTACGTGATATGCATTATCGGGAGCTCTGTCATACCGCTTATGTTTGCGCTTGCGGTGGTGCTCTTTGTCTGGGGGGCGGTAAAGTACTTCCTGCTCTCCGGGAGCGAGGAACAAAAGAGAAGTGAAGGCAAACAGTTCATGCTCTGGGGTATAATCGCCTTGGCGGTCATGATCTCGATCTGGGGCTTGGTGAAAATTTTGGGCGAAACGTTCAATATCGGTACCAGTACCCTCCCACAAGTGAAGCCCTAGGTTTCCACAGGCCACTATCTTGACGCGTGGTATAATTAAAAGGTTAAAATTAAGGTCGTTTACATTATCAACAACATTATTATTATGAAAAAGAAACTTTTGACACTGGGTCTTACACTCTCGCCGCTTGCAGCTTTGGCGCAGGTGACCGGCGGAACACCTAGTGTTTGCGGATCGGGTTCGATCCAGACTGTTCAAGACGTTATCTGCAAGTTGAACGAGATTCTGGGCGCAATCCTCCCGTTCCTGGTTGCCGTCGGCGTTATTCTCTTCGTTTGGGGGGTACTTCAATACGTCATCGGCGGCGATGAAGAAGCCAAGAAAAAGGGCCGAACCAAGATGATCTACGGCATCATCGGTCTTGCGGTCATCATCGCCCTTTGGGGACTGGTGAAGATCTTGACCAATACCTTCGGGCTAAGGAACGTCCAGAACATTGAATATCCGACCGTACCGTATTAAGCGTGAGTAGGTTCGATACATTTCTCGTTAACTTAAACAGGGAGATCATAAATCCTCTGATACTCCTTCTCTTTGCGCTGGCGGTCGCCATTTTCCTCTTCGGCATGCTTCAGTTTTTCCTAAGCGCGGCGAATGATGAGAAGAAAACTGCCGGCAAGCAGCACATGATTTGGGGAGTGATCGGGATGACGATAATGATGGGGGTGTTCTTTATCTTAAACCTGATACTCGGCACGCTGAATATTTCTAAGGGCGAAATAGATCCGGCTAACCCGGGCGGCGTGAATCTCAAAGAATACACTCCTCCGCCGTTCCCGCCGCAATAATCCGTCCTGAAACGAAGAAAGGGAGTCTCGAAGGAGACTCCCTTTTCGTTTTCTGTAAACCTCCTTTCCAATTTAGGGCCACATAATGACCTGGACCCCTGTGGCCGAAGGATCTTCAGGGCGCCACTTCCATTTTCCGGCCGGGCATCCTCGGTCCGGCTGGTCAACACCGGGGGTGTCGACGTACGGTGCGCCGCAAGGCGGTTCAACGTAAACGCTACCGCCCTTCGGATAGATCCACACCTTGCGCGGGAGGTTTTTCTCAATCTCCCTCCCGTATTCCGCAAACGTGAAGAGTGAGTCCGTAGGACCCACCTTCACTTGCCGGGTGACTTGCCCGTACGTCGCCGGAGCGGGCACAGAGTCATGCTGCTGGCCCGTACCGAGATCCGGCGTGTCGTCGCCAGGACGGAAAACGAGGAAACCAGTGAAGATGATTATGCCGGCGATAACTGCCGTTACCACCCACACTGCACTCTTCCTGCTTGTTGAAGTTGCCATGGTCATTTTCCCCTTATTCCTGCTGCAAACCTGCCGATGATCTCAGCGGCAATAGGGTCCAGCGATATGTCCTTGCGGTCGATGGTCTTCGTGGCTTTCTCCGTCGCGAGCTGGACTTGTTCTAATGCCTGCTCCCGGGTGAGCCCAGCGCCACCCTCAGCCTTTGGAGCCTGAAGGAGATTGATCATCTCGGCGCCGAACACGATCTCCACCCTCTGTCCTTTCCGCTGATAGGTCTCTCGCTCTTGAAGAGCTAGATCCTTCGCTACCTCGGGGTCAAGGGTGATCTCCGGCATGATGACTTGCCGAATGGTGACACCCCAGTGCTCCTCGCTTGCTTCACAGAGAGCTTGTTCCACTTCCTTGCCGAGCTCCTCATGCATGCCCAACACTTCCTCTTGATGTTTTCCCCGGATGCTCTTCCTGAGAATTTGCTTCCGGGTACTCTCGAGCCACCCGTCAAGGTCATCGGGGACGACGCTGAAGTATGTGTCAGGGTTGGTGATGGCATAGACCACCGATCCACCAATGGTGACGTTCACGTTGTCCTTCGTGAGAGCCTGAAGGGGGGTGAAGTTGTGGGTTTGCCTTCGGCAATCCGCCGGCTTCTTCGAGAAGGGAAGCGGAGTCCACCACCACCCTTCAGTGAAGACAATGCCCGGCACTCGCTGCCCAAAGAGCAGGAGTTGTGCTTTCCAGCCGACTGGTACTTCCTTCCATCCAATGTCGTGCCATGTTCCCCAGCCCTGCCATGCCCAGGCCACAATCGCCGCCAGCCAAAGCAGGCGTAGAAGGCTGAGGTCTGAGAACACGGCCCAACCCAGGATCAAGAGGACCACAACAAAACCAATCCCCAAGATCCGGTTGATACCCAAGTGACCTTCTCTCTCTTCCGTGTGTGACATCGTTTCATCTCCTTGCGCCCGAGGCGCGTTTGTGTGCGCCCCGCTGAGCGCGGGAAATTGTGTGACAGAGTTGTCACGGTTAGCGGGCAAGGGGGTCGAAAGGGGATTGCAACCACTTAGCCCGCCAACCGTCCAATTCAATTAGAAAGGATTTCAATGTGCTAAATTCTCAAATAGTATATCACAAAAGAAGCCAAAAGTCAATCCCGTTTAGAGGCAGAGGGTCGCTGCGAGCCCTCGCGGCCTCTAACGGGACTAGCAAAACCAAAACCTCCCCTGACAAAAGGGGAGGCTAAGGTGGGGTTATCAATAATTACGCGTGCTTGAGTGGCGTGGAGTGATATTTGTTCTCAAGATAGAGCTTGCGCACAACGATCACTACCAGAAGGACGAGTATCGCGAAGATGAGCCACTGGGTAAGCCCCGAAGGCATGAGTCCGTAGCTGGAGCCGTAGAGCGCGTTTGATACAAGCTGGCTCGAGGTCGGTTCGTTCTCCTGGCTTGCTCCCATCACCTCGCCGTTTTGCACGGTGCTTGTCGAGCGGGAAGTCGAGACAGAAGGAGCCTGGTAAGCTGAGGTGGAAGTGCCGGAACTTGCGCCGACCACCTCGAAGCGTACTCCGTTCGAGTATCCACCGCCGGGGCCGGGATTATATACCGAGACATACTTTTCGTTAGCGCCGTAGAGGTCCCCAGACTGAAGATACATTACCAAGTGCGACGGGTCGATGAAAGAAGTCGTGCGGTTCAAACCGTTCCAGCGGGCCTGTGATCTCGAAGTGAAGCCGCTGCCGGTGACGTTTACGGTGAGCGAGCTTCCGCTTATATTTGCGGACTTGGGACTCAACGAGCTTACGCTTGGGGACGGATTCTCACTGGCGGTTGTTATGACACCAGTGTCCTCATCGGTGTCCGGCTCGTTGTAAGAGCTGTAATAACCCCGATTTGCCGCTGCTGCGCTTCGCGGGATGACCGAGAAGGCGAGGCTCACAACCAATCCGATTGCCAAAAGGATCAATATTCCCAAGCTCAAATTCCTATTTACGCTATTTAATTTTGCCTTATTTTTACTCATGCTAGTAGTATAGCATATTCCACCTTAAAAGTCAAGTGCCGTGGGGGAGATTTGAACTCCCAAGAGATTACTCTCAATAGCTCCTGAAGCTATCGCGTATACCAATTCCGCCACCACGGCTCTGTGGGCGAGAGAGGACTCGAACCTCCAAGTCTTTCGACACGTGCTCCTAAGGCACGCGCGTATACCAATTCCGCCACTCGCCCTCTGTCCGCCCTGTAGGATTCGAACCTACGACCTTCTCCTTAAGAGGGAGCAGCTCTACCAGCTGAGCTAAGGGCGGATGTGCCCGGGGTGGGCATCGAACCCACATCTCTTGCGAGACACGATCTTAAGTCGTGCGCGTATACCAATTCCGCCACCCGGGCAATATTCTTTTTTCGATCTACATTCTTCTCCGTGGAGGCCTAGGTGGGAATCGCACCCACGTATAAGAGTTTTGCAGACTCTTGCCTTACTACTTGGCGACTAGGCCATAAGGAAATTATATCTTATTATTTTTCAATTTCGATTTCAACAAAGGGAACGTTTTTCACCTGCATGTTAGCTTTGAGGTAATCGCGCAAGTCACTCCGCTTGCGCCTTGCGAACTCCAGTGCTTCAAGGGCTTGCTCTTCCGGAAGCACGCTTATGTAAACAGTCGCGTTCCGGAGATCCGAGGACACGTCGGCCCTGGTTACGGTGATGAGCGAGACGGAATTATTCTCGCGCTCGAGGAACACGGCCGCAAGCTCTTTCACCAGGTTCGCCGCTTTTTCATCTCGTCTGCCCATGATTTTTGGTTTATTTCTGTACCAGGCTGAAAGATTCTATCGCATCTCCCGGGACTACATTGATTTTCGATTCAAGGAGCATGCCGAATTCTTCGCCTTCCGCGGCGCTCCCTACTTTGTCTTTGTTCTTTTGCATGTTCACGATCCTGCCGCGCCCGATCTCGAAGTCTCTCCGGAGAATTTTGACGTTGCTCTCGACGCGGATTTCGCCTTCGAGCACTTTTCCTCCGAGAACTTGCCGCTCTTTTGTCCGGCCGAAGATTTTCAAAATCTTGGCGCGCCCGGTCGATTCTTCGGTTTCCACGCGCGGCCGGCGTTTCTCAAGCTCTTCCGTGAGCCACTCGGTCATTTTATAAATGATGTCGAAGAGCGATATGGTAATTCCCCGTGCTTCCGCGATTTCCGCAACGCTTCGATCCGTCTTCACATGAAAGCCGAGCACTATCGCATCTGACGGAGCGTTCTTCGCGTCGCCTTCGCCGATCGGCCCCACTCCGGAGAGAACCACGCGAAACTCCGCGTTCTCGGCGGAGATTTTCTCTATCTCCCGCTCGATCGCTTCGAGGGAGCCGAGAGTATCGGCCTTGAGCACGATCGGGATAATTTTCTTGTTCCCGGATTCCTCGTTCCTACTCGGAATATTCTTCACGACCAAGGCAGACTTTGCAAATTCTGCCGCTTCTTCTTTTTCTATGAAAGCTCGGAAACGGCTACCGACCTTGGGAATTTCATCGAAGCCGACCAGCCGCACCGGGGAAGAAAAAGAAGCCTGCTCGATAGATTTGCCGAGAAAATCCTCGATGATTTTCACACGACAGATCGCGCCCTCTGCGCCCACAGTCGTTCCTTTTCGGAGCGTGCCGTCCTTTATGATAATGGTAGCCTGGATGCCGCGGCGCGGATCGAGATTCGTTTCGATCACCGAGCCCTCTGCAGGAGCGTTCGGGTCGCCGGAGAAATTTTCAAGTTCCGCCAGGACCAGTATTAAAGAAAGAAGTTCGTCTACACCCTCACCGGTCTTGGCGGAGATAAGGGCGAAGGGCACGTTCCCGCCGTAGCCCTCGAGATAAATTCCCGCTTCGGCGAGTTCGCCCTTTGTTTTCTCCACGTTTGCCTCAGGTTTGTCGATCTTGGCCAGGGCGACGATGAAAGGAGTGCCCGAGGCCGCGATCGTTTTATATGCCTCGATCGTTTGTGGCTTCACCCCGTCTTCGGCGCTGACGACGAGGATCGCGATGTCGGCGGCTTCTGCGCCACGCTCGCGCATCTTCGAAAACGCTTCATGACCGGGAGTATCGAGGAATGTTATTTTCCCAGAGGTGGTTGTGACTTCATACGCGCTGATGTGCTGGGTGATTCCGCCGATCTCACTCTCGACTACGTTCGTTTTTCGGATATAGTCGAGGAGCGTCGATTTCCCATGATCGATGTGCCCCATTACTACCACTACCGGCGGGCGGCTTATTCGGTTTTCTTTTTGGCTTTCCATAGTGCTTCTTTTTCCTCTTCGGTAAGTTCGTATTCGGATTTTCCACCCTTCACCGGCTTGGCAAAGACGCTCATTCTCTCCCTGGCATAAAGGGAAGAAAGCACCACTCCGTCGCCGCCCTCGTCAACCATTCCGATGGCAAAACTCTGGTTCGAGCCCTGGTCCGGAAATGGATTGAAGCGCACCGTCTCAAGGCCGCGGATGCTCCCGGCGAGTTTCTTGTTCATCACCGCGATCTCGGCCCCTGATTTTTCGTTTGCCGATTTCAAACTCAAAATGTCGCTGGAGAGTTTCTCAATGGTCTCCTCGAGGTCCTTTCCCTTTTTCCCGAGGAAGAACTTTTTCAGGCGCTTCTCGGTGCGGAATAGCCAAAAGAGTTCGACAAGAATTACGAGCCCGGCCAAAACAAAAAAAGCCATCTCAAGCTTGGTGTTCATGATTTTTCAATATATACTATTTCGGTGCGAAAATCAAAGGAAATCTATTTAGATTATGCTTCAGGTACTGAGCCGAACCCGAGCGCAATACACGAGCTTGGCGTCGGAGAGAAAAAAAAGCTCGAGGTAGCGCGCGAGTGCATTGCGCGAGTTTTTAGAGCGAGAGCGAGCGAAATAATTTTCACCTCTGGAGGCACCGAGAGCAATAATTTGGCCATTCTTGGGATGCCGAGAGGGCATGTTGTCACCACCAACATAGAACATGCTTCAGTGCTCGAAGCTGCAAAGCAGAGGGGCAAGGTGACATTCGTTCCCGTCGAAAAAAATGGCATCGTCGACCCCCGAAAAATCCGAGACGCACTTCGGGGTGATACGGTGCTCGTCTCGGTTATGTATGCAAACAACGAGATCGGAACTATCCAACCTATCCGAGAAATTGCAAAAGAGATCCGGCACTGGAATAAAAATCACAGCAAAAAAATATATTTCCACACGGACGCAGTCCAGGCGGTGAATTATTTGCCCATCAATGTTGAGAAGCTCGGCGTGGATTTGATGAGCCTGAATGCTGCAAAAATTTACGGCCCGAAAGGGGTCGGTGCGCTTTACGTCCGGCAGGGTACACCGCTTCACCCGATTATGTTCGGCGGCAATCAGGAAGGGAAGCTTCGCCCAGGGACGGAAAATGTCGCCGGCGCTGAGGCACTTGCCGAAGCGCTCGAAGAAACAGAAAGAATAAAAGAAAGGGAGATAAAACGCCTCACCAAACTCCGAGATTATTTTCTCCACCAATTGGCACGGTTTGATTTTGTCGTAAACGGCGACTTGGAAGCAAGGCTTCCAAACAACGTGAATGTCTCGGTGACCAAAATCCCAAGCGATCTTTTGGTGATTGAACTCTCCGCGCGAGGGATCATGGTTTCCGGCAAGAGTGCCTGCAAATCAGGCGACGAGAAAGCTTCGCACGTACTTAGAGCGATTCGCGGGCGCGTGGCCGAGAGCGAGGGGTCCTTGCGATTTTCCCTAGGGCGGGGGACGACAAAAAAGGATATCGAGCGGACAGTCCAGGTGCTCGCCCAGATATTTGCAAAGCTAGAAAAGTGGTATCATTAAGAAATGCACGGCGAGGAGAATGTTATCAAGAAGTTTCATCCTCATCCTCTGTTTTATCTTGGCTTTTACCTTGGCGGGCCCATTCTCTCCGGGGTGGGATATTATTTCTTCACTCCGCTCGCATGGGCGGGACCCCTCATTATAATTCTTGGAGAACTCCTCCGCCGCGCGGAGACATACTATGTGACCGAAGATGGCGTGGTCCACGAATTTCATTTTCTCGCCACTCGTAGAGTTTCCGCTGAGTATCGGAGGATACAAAACATCGAGGTCACTCAGTCGTTCTTGGAGAATTTGCTGGGGGTGGGGAATATTCACTTCGATACTGCTGGCGCCGACAGGACCGAAGTTAATTTCCGCGGGGTAAAGAATCCATACCGCATTGAAAAGATCGTCCGCGAAAGAATTGCCAGCTCAGCTTAAATTTTGTGCTATAATGCGCTTATGGACATCAAGGACCTGAATAAATCACAGCTCATTCTGCTTACCCTTTTACTTTCCTTCATCACCTCGATCGCAACCGGGATCACTACGGTCACGCTTCTTCGGGAACCTCCATCAGCCACAACTACTCCGATCAGCCGGGTGATCCGGCAGACCGTGGAGAGAATCGAACAAGTGCAGGGCAAGACCGTGACCGAGACGATTGTCGTCAAAGAAGAAGATCTGGTGGTGGACACGATCGCGAACAATCAGTCCGCGGTTTTCTCCGTTTCTAAGGAGGGATTTAACGAGCTCGGAGCTCAAGCAGAAGTTTCCGCCGGCCGCGGGTTTGCGGTGACTCCCGAGGGAATTGTCGTCGTTGATTCTGCCCAAGTGTTCGAAGGAGGGACGTATTATCTTACGAACGCTAGCGGAAAATTCCATGCCGCATTCCTTGCAGCAAATAACGCGGGTTTCAGCCTGCTTGAACTCGGGGCGCCATTTGAGGAAGGAGTAAAGGCAACCTTCAGCGTTCCCGTCGCCGGCGATCTCTCTGCGATGAAGCCCGGGCAGAAGGTCATAATCTTGGGTGAGACGATCACTTCTTTCATTCTTGACAGCAACCAGAACATGAAGATAAATACCAGCAAGTCAAATGCCGGAGGATTGGTTCTCAATCTTGACGGCCAAGCGCTCGGCATTGCGCTTACAAGCGAGACCGCATCCTTTGCTCCAATTTCGGCGATAGACGAGGCAGTCAAGGCTCTTGCCCCTCCCCCAAATCCCTAAAAAAGCTTTACAAATTGAAATTTATAGTATATAATGGCCCGAAAATGCCTCCCCTTAACCGTTTTACAACCAAAGCGAAAGACGCGATCAAGAAAGCTCACGAGCTGGCGATAGAGCGCGGCCAAAACCACGTCTCTTCGCTTCATCTCTTGGCAGCGCTCTTGCTCCAGGAAGAGAGCATGGTGAACTCGATTCTCGACAAGATCGAGGTGGATACGATGTTGCTTACCGACAACGTGCTTGAGGCGATCGAACTCCCAGAAACCCGCAGCACACTCTCGCCTTCCTATCAGATATATTTGAACCCTGACCTCGCGCAAGTGATCGAGGCAAGCGCGAAGCTCGCTGAATATCTCAAAGACGATTTTGTTTCGACCGAGCACCTTTTCATCGCGATGCTCGAGGTTCCCGGGGAGGCGAAGGAAACTCTCTCCCGTCACCGTATCGGCAAAGATGGGGTCATGAAGGTGCTTGAGGAACTTCGCCGCGAGAATGTTACTGATGTCTCTGAGCCGAAACGCTTCCGCCTGCTTTTAAAATACACCCGCAACCTTACCAAACTTGCGAAAGAAGACAAGCTTGACCCGGTGATCGGCCGCGAAAACGAGATCAGCCGGATCATGCAGATCCTTTCCCGCCGGACGAAGAACAACCCGATTCTAATCGGAGAAGCCGGCACCGGGAAGACCGCGGTGGTAGAAGGTTTGGCTCAGCGGATCTCGAAAAACAGCGTTCCGGAGTCGCTACGGGATAAGGAACTTGTTTCTCTTGACCTTGGCTCTTTGATCGCCGGCACGAAGTACCGCGGCGAATTCGAGGAGAGGCTCAAGGGCATAATGAAAGAGATCGAACGCGCGGAAGGGAAGGTCATTCTTTTTATCGATGAGATTCACACGATTGTCGGCGCCGGAGGCGCGGAGGGGACACTCGATGCCTCAAACATGCTCAAACCCGCACTCTCGCGCGGAGAGCTTCGCGCGATCGGGGCGACAACTCTGAAAGAATACCAGCGACACATCGAAAAGGATCCCGCGCTCGCGCGGCGTTTCCAGCCGGTCTACATCGATGAGCCTTCAGTTGAGGACGCGATTGCGATCCTTCGCGGCCTCAAAGAAAAATATGAGCTGTTTCATGGAGTCCGTATCACCGATGATAGTATCCTCGCGGCGGTAAATCTCTCCGCGCGTTACATCACCAACCGATTCCTGCCGGACAAAGCGGTGGACTTGATCGACGAAGCATCTTCCTCTCTGAAAATTGCGCTCGAGAACAAACCCCCGGTGCTTGAAGACGCCCACCAGCGGATCATGCGTCTGGAGATAGAAAAGGAGGCACTGAAAAAAGAAACCGAGAATAAAGAAGCCAGGAAGCGTATAAAGGAGATCGACAAGGAGATCGGAAACCTGAACGAAAAAACAAAAGAGCTCGAGCTCAAGTGGCAGAACGAGCGCAGGGCGGTGATCGAGATCCGTTCGATCAAGAAGGACCTCGAGACGATGCGCCTGGAGGCCGAGAACGCGGAGGCCCGGGCGGACCTCGCGCGCGCAGCAGAGATCCGCTACGGAAAGATCCCGGAAGCGAAGAAAGAACTGGAGACGAAACTTACACGCTTGAAAAAACTGCAAAAGTCGCGCCGCATCCTCAAAGAAGAAATTACCGCCGAGGATATTGCCGAAGTTGTTTCTCGCTGGACCGGGATACCGCTTACCAAGATGCTGGAGGAAGAGCGGGCGAAACTCGAACGGATGGAGGAGGAACTCCGGAAGCGCGTGGTTGGCCAAGATGAGGCGATCAAGCGGGTGGCGGATGTTATTCGCCGCTCCCGCGCGGGCATTTCCGATCCCTCGCGGCCGATCGGCTCGTTCATATTCTTGGGGCCGACCGGTGTTGGGAAAACAGAGCTTACCAAAGCGCTCGGGCAGTTCATGTTCAACTCTGACTTAGCCGTCATTCGCGTGGATATGAGTGAGTACATGGAGCGACATAGCATTTCGAAATTAATTGGCTCGCCCCCAGGCTATGTCGGATACGAAGAAGCGGGTCAGCTGACCGAAGCGGTGCGGCACCGGCCGTATGCAGTTGTCCTTTTCGACGAAGTGGAGAAGGCGCATCCGGAAGTTTTCAATATGCTCCTTCAGGTGATCGACGAGGGCAGGCTCACCGACGGCAAAGGCCGGGTGGTCAATTTCAAGAACACCATTATTATTCTCACTTCGAACATCGGTTCGCAATTCGTTGAGAAAATGGAATCGATCGGGTTTTCCAATAATTCGGATATGCAGGATTACGGCCGAACCAAGGAGAAAGTGCTCGAGGCATTGAAGGACCACTTCCGCCCGGAATTCTTAAACCGACTAGACGAGATCATTGTCTTCGATATTCTCTCGCCTGCGGCGATCAGGGAGATCGTGGATCTGCGCGTTCAAGTGGTGAAAGACAGGCTCGAGGGCAAAGGCATCGCTTTCAAAATTTCGGAGGAAGCGCTCCTCTTCCTGGCGCAGGCTGGCTATGACCCGCATTACGGCGCGCGGCCCTTGAATCGCCTGATCCAGAACAAGATATTAAATCCTGTCGCCACTCATATCATCTCAAACGAAGTAAAGAAAGGGGACACGGTAGTGGTTTCCGCTAAAGCGGGCGAGCTCGTCATCCAAACTCAAAAAGGCGGCCCCGCCAAAGGACGGGCAGGTAGCGTTAAAAGCCCGATCCGCGTCCAGCCGAAATCTTCAGCCTAGAACGTACACCTCCGAGCCTTCTGGAGACTTCTGGGAGAGCTTGACCGCAACCTCTTGGCCCTTCTTACCTGCTTTTATCACCTGATGATCAAGCTGTATTGACTCCACGGTGTCTTCAAATTCTTGCTCACCGTGCCTGACCATAACTTTGTCTCCCACCCCCAAAGCACCGGAGAGTTTGATTACCCCGACGCTTATTTTGTCGTACCAGTGGACGACTTTTCCAACCAATTTTTCCGCCATATTTTTATCGACGTTTAACTACGACCTTTTTTATAGACTATTACAAACTGCCCAATAAGTCCAATTTGTGCGCCGGGAGGGATTCGAACCCCCGTAGCCCGAAGGCGATTGGTTTACAGCCAATTGCAATTGACCACTCTGCCACCGACGCATGCCTATAAAATAACACAAAAAAACCCTTCGCGCATCTTTTTTGTTGTTATTTCTGTAAAATATGTTATTATTTCAAAAAGCCCCCGGGCTTTTTTTATATGGAAATTAGAAATATAGCTATAATCGCCCATGTGGACCATGGCAAGACCACTCTAACCGATGCTCTAATGAAGCAAAATGGAATACTCTTGGATGAGGGAGTGTCTATGGACTCAAACGCTCTGGAAAAAGAGCGCGGTATTACTATATATTCCAAAAACACATCAATCTATTACAAGGGTACAAAGATAAACATCGTAGATACTCCTGGCCACGCGGATTTCGGAAGCGAAGTGGAACGCGTTTTGCGAGCCATTGATTCGGTACTTCTTTTAGTGGACGCCGTTGAAGGTCCCATGCCTCAAACCAGGTTCGTTCTGAAAAAATCTTTAGAGCTGGGACTCCAGCCGATTGTGGTTATAAATAAGATAGACAAGTCAGCTTCAGATCCGCACCGAGTGCACGATGAAATTCTGGGATTGTTTTTTGAACTGGGTGCTTCTGAAGAGCAAGCAAATTTTGAGACGATTTATGCTATTGGGCGAGAGGGGAAAGCCTTTAAAAATCTTGGTGATACGTCGGCAGACCTGTCTCCACTGCTAGACTTGATTCTAGAAAAAGTTCCACCAGCTTCAAAGAAAGAAAATGAAAAGATGTCGGCACAGGTTTTCAACTTAGCTTATGACAATTTCCTAGGCAGAATGGCAGTCGCGCGAATTTATTCGGGTCAAATGAAATCCCCCGCCGCTGTTTTTGTGAAGGGCGAGAAGGGAAGTCGTGCAGGTAAGATCACGAAACTTTTTACCTTCGAGGGAATAAGCAGGAAAGAAGTCGAGAAAGCTTTATCGGGCGACATAGTGCTCTTGGCTGGTATTCCAGACATATATATCGGTGAGACCATTTGTGAAGATGAAACGGTAGAGGAAATGCCACACATTGCTATCGACGAGCCGACGCTCTCACTCAATTTTTTGGTTAACGACTCTCCATTTGCTGGTCGGGAAGGAAAGTTTGTAACTTCAAGACAGCTTAAAGAAAGATTAGAAAAAGAACTTGAGATAAATGTCGGTCTTAGAATCAATTTTTCACCGGATCAGGGTGAAAAAATGGGGCCGAGCTTTTTTAAAGTTTACGGTCGCGGTGAATTACACATTGCTATCCTTCTCGAAAATATGCGACGCGAAGGATTTGAAATGCAGGTTTCGGAACCAGAAGTAATTATCAAAGAGAATGATGGCGAGCTTGTCGAACCATATGAAGAACTAGTTATTGACGTACCTGTAGAATCAAGCGGAAGCGTTATTGAAAAAATTGGCAAGCGTAGAGGCATCATGAAAGACATGGTAGAGAAAGAGGGCATAGCTCGAGTTATTTTTGATATCCCAACTCGCGGACTTCTGGGGTATCGTAGTGAGTTTATCATCGACACCAAAGGGGAAGGTATCATGTCTTCTCGTGTCACTGGCTTTCGAAAGTACGCAGGGGATATAAATAAGCGCGAATTCGGCTCGATGGTTTCGATGGTGTCCGGCAAGGCAGTCACCTTCTCCCTTGCAAATTTACAAGAACGTGGTATTATGTATATCGAGCACGGAGCCGAGGTATATGAGGGCATGGTCATAGGGAACGTGTTAAAAGGGGAGGATATGTCAGTAAACCCTACCAAAGGCAAGCAGCTTACCAACATGCGTGCTTCCGGTACCGATGAGGCTTTGTTTTTAAAGCCTGCTTTTACTTTAAACATAGAAAGGGGCCTAGAAGTTATGAATAGAGAAGAATATCTCGAAATCACTCCCGAGTCCGTGAGACTTCGCAAAAAGTACCTCACCGAACTAGATCGGACAAGGCAGGGGAGGCAAAGCAAGAGATAGTAGATTTGACACTGGGCCGGCATTGTGTATAATTAAGGGGTAGACTTTCTCAAATTTATGGCAAAGGTATCCTTCAAACCCAAGCAAGTCACCAAAAGAATCACTTCCCATCTTCATGACCGAGCGAACGATGTTATCATGAGCCGCTTCGGTCTCACTCCGGACGCGGTCCGGAAGACTCTCGAGGAGATCGGCAAGCGTTACAACATTACCCGCGAGCGAGTCCGTCAGATCGAAGACGCGGCCATCGCGCTTATCAAAAAGTCCGAAGCCTACAAACGGGAACAGGTAGCCTTCGATGAACTCAAAGAGCTGATCGTCTCACTCGGTTCGATCGTCGCCGAGCACGAGTTGCTTTCGCACATAAGCGATGATAAAGCGACCCAGAACCATATTCATTTTTATCTTGTCTTGGGCGATACTTTCAAAAAACATCGTGAGGACGAGCATTTTCATGCGCGTTGGAGCGTGAACGACGCGGTGGCGGAGAAAGTACACGACGCACTGAAGCGTCTTTATGCCTCCCTCTCGGACGAAGATCTTGTCCCGGAGTCTGAGATGATTAAAAGATTCCTCGAGCATTTGAAGGACGCCTCGGATCATTATCGGGACGAGGAGATTGCCCGCAGATGGCTGCGTATCTCAAAGACCATCAAGAAGAATCCCTTGGGCGACTGGGGCAAGGCGAGCTCTCCGAACGTCCACACTCGTGGCGTGAAAGATTACGCGTTCCTGGTGATGCGCAAGCACGGCTCGCCGATGCATTTCCGGGAAGTTGCCGACGCGATCTCGAAAACTTTCGGGAAGAAGACTCACTACGCCACTTGCCACAACGAACTGATCAAAGACCCGCGCTTCGTCTTGGTGGGGCGGGGGATCTATGCGCTCGCCGAGTGGGGCTACAAGCCCGGCATCGCTCGCGAAGTCATCAGGGATATCCTCAAGCGCGAAGGTCCGATGAACAAGGACGACGTCATCGAGCGGGTGATGAAAGAGCGCTACTTCAAGAAAAATACTATTCTCGTCAACCTGGTGAACCCGAAGTATTTCAAGAAAAACAAGAACGGCCTCTATTCGCTCGCCGCATAGTAAAATATAGAAATGCCCATTTTCCCCATAGTTTTCATGCTCTTCGTCCTCCCGTTCCTGATCATCCAGGAGGGGTATAAGATGCTCAAGGGTGCTCTCTCCCGCCCGGGTTTCGCCAGGAATTTTCTCTATATTTTGGTGCTCTTGCTTGCGCTAGTCGGCATCTCTCTCTTTCTCGCCGGCTTCTAGATTTCCTCTTTTTATACTAAAATATAGGCATGGACGAGCTTTTTGATTTCCTCGAGCATCATCTCCCCAAGATCCTCCTGGTCGTTATCGTCGCATTCCTTGCCTGGGTGCTTTTCCGAGCCGAACTTCTTTTTCCGCTTCTGGGTACGATTATCCTCGGCTGGATCGGCTGGAAGGTATGGGTGCATTACGTCCAGCAAGACTTCATCTCCGGCATCGAGTGGGTGCTCCTTGAGATAGTGCCACCGCGGGAGGTCATGCGCTCTCCGAAAGCGATGGAGCTTTTTATCACCAACGCTCTCTATCACCTTTCTTTCAAAGGGGGCAAAGAAGAGTTCTGGCAGGGCGCGGTCTGGTTCTGGCATTCGCTCGAGATCGCTTCGATCGAGGGGCAGGTGCATTTTTATGTCCGCAGTCCGTCGCGCCTCCGGGGCCTCATTGAAACACAGTTGTACGCGCAGTACCCCCAGGCGCAGGTGCGGGTGGCGGAAGATTACACGCTCGCCGTGCCGGAAATTTCCCAAAATAGTGAATGGAACGGCTGGGGTTGTGAATTCAATCTTGTAAAAAGCGAGGCTTACCCGATCAAGACCTACACCGATTTCGGTTTGGACAAAGATCCCAAAGAAGAATACAAAGTGGACCCGATCTCTCCGGTGATCGAGTTCTTCGGCGCACTCGGCAAGAATGAGCAGGCGTGGCTCCAGTTTGTGATCAAGCCCGCGGGAGCCACCGGCGGCACGAAACATAAACGGGATTGGGTGAACCAGGCGAACGACACCATGAAAGATTTGCTCCGGCCCTACACTCGTACGCAAAGAGGCATAGAAGAGGGAGAAACTGCACTCGAGATCCGCGCGCCGAAATTCTACGACAACGTTATCACCGCTATGAACATGAAGACAGGCAAGCTCGGTTTCGAAACGGGCATCCGGCTCGTCTACGTGGCCAAGAAAGAACACTTCAGCATGAACAATCGCCGCGACATCCGTCTTATTTTCCGCCAATACGCCAAGCCCGATTGCAACGAGCTCCTGCGCATAAATTCCGCGCAGGCGGACCGCTACAGCGGCGTCTTTTCCGCCTCGCCGAAGACCGTCATGATGCTCGCAAACAGGATGGTGCATGAATTCCGCGACCGGGCATTCTTTCACCTCCCACTCCGGCACCACATTTTCTCCCAAAAGTATTGGAGCTGGCCCTTTCCGACGTTTATCTCCATAGACGGCATCATCAAGGCTTACATTCATCACCATACCTTTATCCTGAACACCGAAGAGCTCGCGACCCTCTGGCATTTCCCGGGCCAGATCCTGAAAGTCCCGTCCCTCGAGCGCATCGAATCGAAAGAAGCTTCTCCGCCTCCAAACTTGCCGACATGATTTTTTACCAGAAAGCATTTCCGCTTGCGCTCGGCGCTGTTTTACTCATCGCGGGCGTGAATTATTTTCTCATCTCTCCGCCCGGCGATTTTCCGGAGGGGCGCATTGTTTCTCTCGAGCAGGGGATGAGCCTGCGAGCCGTATCGGCCAAGCTCAAAGAGGAAAATTTTATCCGCTCGCGAGTGGCGTTCGAAGCGTTCGTCATCATCTACGCCGGTGAGCGGCATGCCGTCGCGGCCGATTACTATTTCGAAAAGAAACTGCCGGCTTTTGAAGTTGCGCGCCGGGTCGCATTCGGCAAAAGCGCTCTGGCGCCGATCCGCTTCACCATCCCCGAGGGCTTCACCAACCAAGAGATCGCCGCCTCCGCCGCGCGCCTGCTCCCGAACTTCGTTCCGGAAATATTTCTCAAGGACGCGAGCGACAAAGAGGGTTACCTTTTTCCCGACACTTATTTTTTTATTTTCCGCGCAAGTTCGGAGGACGTGCTCGGGGCTCTGGAGAAAAATTATGAGAAGAAAATAGTACCGCTCCGGCCGGAGATTGCTGAATCCGGGAAAAGTGAAGACTCGATAATCACCATGGCCTCGCTCATCGAGCGCGAGGCCAAAGGCCTCGAGCGCGCTGTAATCTCGGGAATTTTGTGGAAACGCCTTGCGCTCGGCCGAGCGCTCGAGGTTGATGCTGCGCCGGACACTTACCAAAAGCGGGGTTTGCCGGAAGCCCCCATAGCCAACCCCGGCCTAGCTTCGATCAAAGCGGCCATCCACCCCGAGAACTCGCCCTATCTTTACTACCTGCACGACTCGGAAGGCAATATTCATTACGCCCGCACTTTCGAGGAGCACAAGAAGAATAAAGCGCTGTATTTAAAATAAGCATGAAGAAACTCAACCTCGCTTTCATAGATATGGAGATGACCGGGCTAAACCCAACCGAACACGAGATCCTCGAGCTTGCAGCCATCATAACCTCGCCGAATTTGAAAGTCCTCGACGAGTTCGAGGTGAAAGTAAAGCCCGAGCATATCGAGACCGCGGACCAGACATCGCTTAAGATCTCAAATTATAGCGCGAAAGAGTGGGGGAGCGCCGTCTCACTTCGCGAAGCGATGGAAACTCTGAACGCAAAGGCGAAAGATTGCGTCATGATCGCTCACAATGTCGCTTTCGACTCGCTTTTCATTGAAGCCGCGTTTGCGAAGCTCGGTATCGCAAACGCTCTGCACTATCACAAGCTCGACACTGTCTCGGTCGCCTGGGCGAAACTCCACCGCGAGCCAGATCTCGAGCATTTTTCCCTGCGCGAACTGTGCCTGCGCTTCGGCATCGAAAACCCGAAAGCGCACACTGCTCTCTCCGACGCCCGCGCCACTTACGCGCTTTACAAGAAACTCATGGAGCTCTGACGTAGTATAATTAGGAAGTTATGTCGGAAGGACCACCGAAAAATCCGAGAGATCGAATTCTCCATGAAAAGGAGCTCGCAAGGCATGGTGTCATCAGAGATCCTTTCAATGACTGGGCCGCAGTTTTAATGTTTGCTCGCCCCGGTTCGGACTCAGGTCTTCTTGCAGCGATCCCCACTTACGAAGCGAGCGTTCGCGCCCATCCTCTTTTTGCGCCGCATGCCGATTTTATTCTTGAGGCGAGCGATCCGGAGAAAGTCCGTAAGTACAACGAACTTGCGGCAATTTACAACCAGGAACTTCCTGCCATCAAAAGATCAAAGGACTATAAGCGGGCGAACGAGTTGGCACACGAAGCCATGGCACTTATCAAGCTCTAAAATTAAAATTCATGCCCGAGCGATTCAATTTTTTCAAAAACCCGAACGGCGCCTCGCGCCTAGTGGGTTATACTATGATGTAAGTAATCGACCTGTCCCGTATGAGGCTTCGCCTTCGTTCGGGACTACGTAATACTTTAAGTAAATGTTATAATATATTCCTATGAGCACAGCATCTCTCCTCTATCTCTTCGGGACACTAGGCGCGCTCGACACCCTTTATCTTATATATCACAAGATCCGGGGGACTGATGTTGCCTGCCCTTTCTTTCCGAAAGAGTGGTGTCGGACGGTGCAATACAGCCCCCAGAGTAAAACGCTCGGTATTCCCAATTCGTTTCTCGGCTTTGGCATGTATGTTGCGATTCTCGCGCTCACCTATCTCCATGCCGGCGGGGCAGTGGCCTTTTGGCCGATTCAGGCGATCGTAACTTTCGGCTTTTTGTTTTCCCTCTACTTTACTTACGTGCAGGCCTTTGTGCTTCGGGCGTTCTGCACCTGGTGCGTCATTTCCGCGATAAATTTCACAATCATGTTTCTCGCGGTCTGGTTTTCATAACTGCGAACAATGCCTGATCCGATAGAACATATCGATAAGACGCTGCGCGACGCGCAAGAGATGGCAGGGAAGTATACTCAGCCGGTCCTTAGGCGCTATCCGTTACTTTTCGCTCTTCTCCTTGCCTTCGGCGCGGCGGCTCTTTTTACCGGCTTTCACCTCTGGGCCGAGACGGTTCCACTTTTTCACGAACGGCCCGCGATTCTCATTTTCATCGGTGTAATCGTCCTTTTCCTCACCGGCACTCTCTACAAAACCCTCGACAAAGGCCCCCACTAACCCTACATCCCTACAAACTGGAGTTTGTTAGGATGTTGTTGCACTCTTGATATGTTACAATCTTCCGTTTTTCCACTTTTAAATGATATAATCCCGGTATGAAAGGTTATGTGGACAATATCGAGAAGCTCGCGCTTGCGAACGACAATTTTCGCAAGGTCCTTATCGTAAACGGGAGGGCGGAGCCGATGAAGCTCTATACTCTCTATATGCCCCCGCACCACAGAGACGGGGTTGTCCACAAGACGAAGGCGGAAGCCGAAGCGGACACCGAGCACTGGCAGGGAGAGACGACCGAATAACCGATGATTAAAACCGCTGAATTTGTGAGCCCGAAGCATCCTGATAAGCTCTGCGATTTTATCGCCGATTCGATCCTTGACGTGTATCTTGCGAAGGACAAAGAAAGCCGCGGAGCGATCGAGGTGATGGGCGGGCACGGCTTGCTCACGATAAACGGAGAAGTTCGGAGCGGCGAGCGTCCAGATGTCGAGAAAATAGTGAAAAGGATAGTCGGCGAGGCTTATAAGGTGATAGTCAATATTGCTATCCAAAGCCCGGAAATCGCGCGCGGAGTGGATGCGGGCGGCGCGGGCGATCAGGGTATAATGCGCGGGTACGCCACGGCCGAGACCGCGAGCATGATGCCGCTTGAGTACGAACTTGCGCGGAACTTATGCATGAAGATTTTCGAGCGTTATCCTTACGACGGAAAAACACAGGTGACGGTCGAGAACGGCAAGGCCAAGATAGTGGTCGCGAGTTTTCAGAACACAAAGAACACCGAGCTTCTGCCCTATGTAAAAAGTATTATCGAAGCGGAGGAATATTTAATTAATCCCGCCGGCGAGTGGTCGCTCGGGGGGTTTGACGCTGATGCGGGGCTCTCCGGCAGAAAAATAATCGTGGATAATTACGGGCCGGAAGTTCCGGCGGGCGGCGGGTCTTTTTCCGGGAAAGATTACACGAAAGTCGATCGCTCCGGCGCGTATATGGCAAGGAAGATCGCGGTGGATTACCTCAAAAAATTCAATGCGAAGAAAGTCAAAACCGCGCTTGCCTACGCGATCGGGAAAGCCGAGCCGGTCGCGGCCGTCGCGAGAGTGGACGGAAAAGAGATCCCGATCGAGGGCTATGATCTCTCGCCTCTGGGGATCAAGCGGTTTCTCAAGCTTGATCAGGTGAAATTTGCGGAAACTGCGAACTGGGGCCACTTCGGGAGAGGATTTTCTTGGGATAAATAACTCTGGTATAATCTCGGGGTGAAAAAGGTGGTTTTTGTAGGATTATCCGGCGGGGTTGATAGTGCCGTTTCGGCGGCGCTCTTGAAACAGAAAGGCTACGAAGTAGTCGGGGTCTTTATGCAGACTTGGCATCCGGAATTTTTGGAATGCAACGAGGAGGAAGAGCGCCGCGACGCTATGCGCGTCGCGGCTGCGCTCGACATCCCGTTCCTTACTTTCGATTTTGAAAAAGTTTATAAAAAAGAAGTGGCGGACTATATGATAGCCGAGTACCGCGCAGGACGGACGCCGAACCCGGATGTGATGTGCAACAAGGAAGTGAAGTTCGGCGCGTTTTTGCGCAAGGCGCTCGCGATGGGGGCTGACTATGTTGCGACGGGGCATTACGCCAAGCTACGCAAATATAGCAAAAATTCGCCTTTGCTACACTTGCTGCGCGGGCGCGACGGCGCCAAGGACCAAAGCTATTTTCTTTGGACGCTCACGCAAAAACAGTTAAGTAAAATCTTGTTTCCCGTGGGGGATCTGAAAAAGAGCGAAGTGCGCAGGCTCGCGAAGAAGCTCGGGCTTCCGGTCTCGGAGAAAAAGGACAGCCAAGGCATCTGCTTCCTCGGCGAAGTTGATCTCAAAAAATTTCTTAAGCATTACATCAAAGAAAAAAAAGGAAAAGTTGTGAGCGATATGGGGGAGGTGATCGGCCGGCACGACGGAGTCTTTTTTCATACGCTCGGGGAGCGGCGCGGTTTTACTATCACCAAGAAAAGTCCAAAGGACAGGCCTTACTATATCGTCGGTAAGAATGTAAAAAAGAATATTTTAGTCGTTTCACAGAGATTTCCCCCTGACAAGGGGGAAGCAAAAGGGGTTCTGGAACTTAAAAATATTAATTGGATTTCGGGAGTTCCCAAAGAAAATAAAAAGTATACAGCGCAAGTCAGGTACCACGGGGAAAAAGTCCCATGCAAAATAAGCGGGAGGGGAGTCGTCTTCGAAAAGCCGGTCCTTGCGGCCGCGGGGCAGTCGGCGGTGATCTATGACGGGGATGTTTGCCTGGGCGGGGGAGTTATCATATAATTAGACAATGGAACAATTTTTCTCTATCGACGGCGATATAGTTCTCCGACTCGTGGTTGCGCTCGCGCTCGGCATGGTGATCGGCGCGGAGCGGTATCTCGTGCATAAAGAAGCGGGAGTAAAGACGCATGCGCTCATCTCGCTCGGCTCGGCGATCTTCGTGATCATCGGCCTCGCCGGGCCGGAGCCGGCGCGTGTCGCTTCGCAAATCATCGTCGGCATCGGATTTCTCGGAGCCGGCTCGATCATTTTCCAAGGTTCACGCTTGACCGGGCTTACTACGGCTGTGGGCTTTTGGGTTACCGCCGGCATCGGCATGGCGGCGGGGTTTAAATTCTATTCGCTTGCCGTTTTGGCGACAATCCTTACGCTTTTCGTGCTCGTCGCCGGCAATTTTATAGAGAAACCGATCAGAAAAATTTCAGAAGAGGCAGATCAAAACAAGGTTTAGCATGGATGCAAATGAGGTCAGAGATAAGTTCCTAAAGTTTTTCGAAAAGAGAGGTCATAAAATAATTCCTTCTTCTTCACTTGTGCCGGAAAACGACCCGTCGGTGCTTTTTACCACCGCCGGCATGCAGCAATTCAAGCCCTACTACACGGCGCCCGAGAACGCGGTCCGTGATTTCGGCGCGAAGAACGTCGCCTCGGCGCAGAAATGTGTCCGTACCTCGGACATCGACGAAGTCGGCGACGACACTCATCTGACATTTTTCGAAATGCTCGGGAATTTCTCTTTCGGCGGATATTGGAAAGAAGAAGCAATAAAATACGCGCACGAATTTATCACCAAAGAGCTCGGGCTCAGGATAGATTACGTTTCTGTTTTCGAAGGAGATGCAGAAACTTCTGCCGACGAAGAATCGCGAGCAATTTGGGCGGAAATCGATTCGAGCCTGGAAATCAAGAATCACAATCGAGCAGATAATTTCTGGGGTCCGACCGGGGAGGAAGGCCCCTGCGGTCCGACGACGGAGATATACGTAAATGGAGTGGAAATTTGGAATCTTGTTTTCAACGAATTTTATAAAACCAAAGACGGAAAGTATGAAAATCTAGAAACAAAAGGAGTAGATACAGGCATGGGTCTAGAGCGTCTCTTGGTGCAGATCCAAAAGAAAACTAATGTCTATGAGACCGATCTCTTTGGCGGAGAGAAAACGAGGGAAGAAAGAATTATCGCCGACCATGTAAAGGCATCACTTTTTTTAATAGCTGACGGCGTGAGGCCTTCGAACACCGGTGCGGGCTACGTGCTTCGCCGTCTGATACGTCGAGCAGTCCGGCTTTCTGAAAGACCGCTGGCGGAGGCCGCGAACAAAATAAAAAATATATATTTAAATATATACGATCTTGATGACGAGGGAGTTATCGAGAAAGAAGAAAAAAAATTCCGGGAAACACTCGCGAAGGGGCTCAAGGAGTTCGAGCGCGGCACGGACCCCTTCGTTCTTTTCACGACCTACGGCTTTCCGATCGAGCTTACGCTTGAGCTTGCAAAAGAAAAAGGAAAAATAATCAACCTCGAGAGTTTCGAGCAAAAAATGGTGGAGCATCAGAAGCTCTCGCAAACCTCGAGTGCCGGCATGTTCAAAGGGGGGCTTGCCAACAGCGAACCGAAAACCATTCGCAATCATACTGCGCATCACCTGCTCCTCGCTGCGCTTCAAGCAATTCTAGGGAAAAGCGTAAAACAGCGCGGCTCAAACATAAACGAAGAGCGCTTGCGGATGGATTTTTCATACGAGCGCAAATTGAGCGATGAAGAAAAGAAAAAAGTCGAAGACTGGGTAAACGACAAGGTCAAGCGGGGTTTAAAAGTAGAGAGGCGGGAGATGCCGCGCGAAGAAGCTGAGAAGCTCGGCGCGGAGATGGAATTCGGCGCGAAATATCCGGCGATTGTGTCCATATATATGATACTCGACGAGAAAGGTAACCCTCTTTCGAAAGAATTCTGCGGCGGACCGCATGTCGGAAACACCCGGGAGCTTGGAGAGTTCAAGATCCAAAAAGAAGAGGCGGTCTCGGCCGGGATTCGCAGGATAAAGGCTATTTTGCTATAATAAAAGGGATTATGGGAATTTTTTCTCGCGGGAGTAAAAAGACATTGGCGGCGGTTTTTGACATTGGTTCGTCTTCCGTCGGGGGAGCGCTAGTCGCGCTTTCGAAAGGTAAGGCGCCGGAGATACTCTTTGCCGCGCGTGAGCCGATACTCGTTCTTCCTGAACTTGACCCGGATCAATTCCTTTCGCTTACCCTGAAATCTCTCGAGGCCGTGGCGGCGGCTGTCGCGGCCAGTAAAGCAGGAGCACCGGAGAAAATTTTCGCTGTCCTCGGTTCACCCTGGTACAGCTCGCAGACTCGGATGATCCGGATGGAGAAGAACAGCGAATTTGCTTTTTCCGCGAAGTTGGCGGACGAACTGGTCGCCAAGGAACTTACTCAATTTAGAGAGGAGCACGAGCTCAAATATCTCGCTGACGAGGAAAAGGTTGTGCCGATCGAACTGAAAAACATGAGGATCGCCTTAAACGGATATGTTACGCCCGAGCCGATCGGCAAACGCGCTTCAAAGCTCGAGATGACGATATTCGTTTCAATGAGCGGCCGGCAATTTCTCAACAAAGTGAGAGAAACGATGGGAAAACATTTTCACCGGGACGAGGTTAAGTTCTCGTCTTTCCTTATGGCGTCTTTCACCGCGGTGCGTGATCTTTATCCAGCTTCGCAGTTTCTCCTCTTAGATGGGGGAGGCGAGCTGACCACGGTTTCGCTCGTGAAAGGGGATATTCTCTCCGAGTCGGGCACCTTTGCCATTGGGCACAACTTTATTATCCGGGAAACAGCACGGGAGCTGGGAAAGACCCTTCCCGACGCGAAGACACTTTTCATGCTTTTCAAAGAGGGGCATGAGAGCGAACGGCAGAAAGTGAAGCTTGAGAATGCGATCGGCGCAGCGCGGGCCAAATGGCTCGAAGCTTTCCAGAAGTCGCTTGCCACTCTCTCGGGAGATATCTCCATTCCCTCGGATGTTTATGTGACGGCAGACCCGGACTTCGCCGAATTTTTCGCCGATGCGATCAAGGGCGAGCAACTCTCGCAGTACACGCTGACCGATTCGAAACTCCAGGTCCATCTCTTCAATCCGGATTCGATCACCGGCAAAATGTCGTTTTCGGCGAACGCCCGGCATGACCCGATCCTCTCGCTTGAGTCGGTTTATATTAATCGCTATCTTTGATAAAATATACCAATGCCTAAAAATTTGCTTCAAGACTTCCGAATGAAAAAGGGTTCCCCCGAGGAAAAAGCCCCGCCACTCTCTCCGACTCCGCCAGCGAGGAATACGGAAAGCTATGAAAACTATTCCGACTTTTCCTACTCAGGAGAGGAGCCCGCTCCAGGCAGCCGGTCCAAGTACGGTCTCTGGGTTGTGGCGCTGGTTTCAGTCGGTTTTCTTCTCTTCGCCCTCTCCTTTTTATTTACGAAGGCGAAAGTCGTAGTTGTTCCGAAAAGCTTCGATGAAAATTTGAGCTTGAACCTTTCTGCGACGAAAGATTCGGCGGATCCCACCGCACTTTCTTACGATTTGGTAGTGCTTGAGGGCATCGAAGAAAAAAGCGTGGCGGCTGGTACGGAGGAAGATGTCCGCGTGCCTGCGACCGGACGAGTGGTGATTTACAATGCTTTCAGTACGGCTCCGCAGCTACTGGCGATCGAGACGCGTCTCGAGGGCTCGAATGGGAAAATTTACAAAACCGATACCAAGCTCACAGTCCCTGGCATGAAAGGAAGCTCCCCGGGCTCGATCGAAGTCGGCGTCTACGCAGCCGAAGCCGGGCCGGATTACAATTCCGAGCCGCTTGATTTTAAGATATTCGGATTCAAAGGAACACCGAAGTATACGAAGTTCTACGCGCGAGGGAAGGGCGAGATCTCAGGAGGATTCATCGGCAAGCGTACGGTGGTCGCTCCGGCGGACCGCGATCGGGCGGTAGCTGAGCTCAGGATCGGCCTCCAATCAAAACTTTACAAGAAGGCAGCGGATCAATTGCCCGCCGGATTTATTCTTTTCAAGGGCGCAACGGTGCTCGATGTGCCTGAATCAGGAATTTCCGCGGAGCCAGACGCGAGCGGTGGAACAACGCTCTCGATCAGGGGCACTCTCTCCGGAGTTCTTTTTGACGAGAAGAAACTCGCGAAGAAAATTGCGGAGAATACCGTCCCGAAATACAACCAGGAAGATGTTTTTATTCCGAACTTCGGCTTGCTCGACTTTTCCCTGACCGGACTTGTCGGGGCGCTGGCGGAAGCGAACAACGTGGTTTTCAATCTCACCGGCCCGGCCAAGATCGTTTATGGGCTAGATCAGAAGAAAATAGCCGAAGATCTTGCCGGAAAGGCGAAAAAAGAATACAATGCGATTCTCTCCACTTACCCCGTCGTCTCCGCCGAGCTCGTCCTGCGACCTTTCTGGAAAACCTCTTTCCCCGAGAAACCGGAAGACATCGAGATCAAGGTGAACTACCCGCAGTAAATATTTATAATGAACGAACGCAAAAATGAAATGACGGTGCGGGGAGTGGTGACCGAAGCTCTACCTTCGACTTTGTTCCGGGTAAAAACCGGGAACGGCGGTGAAGAGAAAGAAATTTTGGCGTACCTCTCAGGGAAAATGCGGATGCACCGGATCAAGGTACTGATCGGCGACGCGGTCGAGATAGTACTTGACCAATACGGGGGAAAGGGCCGAATAGTGAAAAGGCTTTAGTCAAGATTGTAATAATTATAGGGATAGTGTATAATACCGGGGCAGTATAAACGAATAGTTATACGTTGAAAAATAAGGGTCTTTCCCTTGTTTTTCTCTTACACTGATTGAGTTATGAAAATTAGGTCGGCCGTGCAAAAAATTTGCGAGAATTGCAAGATCGTCAGACGCAAAAGACACTTGTGGGTCATTTGCACGAACCCCAAACACAAACAAAAGCAATAATGAGAATATCGGGCATCACAGTTCCAGATGACAAGCGTCTTCTAATCGGTCTCACCGCTTTTTACGGCATCGGCAGATCAAAAGCAAGGCAAATTTTAACGACTGCCGGGGTTTCTCCAAGCAAGCGCGCCAAGGAGCTTACTCCGGAGGAAGAGAGCAAGATCCGCGTGATCGTGGAAGCTACTTCGATCGAGGGAAATTTGAAAAGAGAGATCGCCGCGAACGTGAAGCGCTTGAAGGACATTAAAAGTTACCGCGGCATTCGGCATCTGCGCCGCCTGCCGGTGCGGGGTCAGCGAACCAAGACTAATTCCCGAACAGTAAGAGGGAACGTCCGAAAGACGATGGCCTCGGGAAGACGCAAGGAGAGCAAAACATAATTAGCGATGGGTAAAACAAAGATCGTAGAAGAAAAAAAAGAAGCGGAAGGAAACGCGAAACCGGAAGCAAAAACTTCAGCAAAAAGCTCGAAGAAGAAAATAACCTCCGGGGTCGTTTACATTGATGCCACTTTTAATAACACGAAAGTTCTCTTCACGGATAAAATCGGTAACACGATTTTTTGGTCTACCGCCGGGGCACTTGGATTCCGTGGAGCAAAGAAAGGAACACCTTTTGCCGCCGGTAAAGTGGGTGATCTGGTCGGCGGAAAAATGGCCGCGGCCGGGGTGGCGAATGCGGATGTAGTTGTGCGCGGAGTCGGATCTGGCCGGGAACCGGCGATCCGCTCGGTATCGGCGCACGGGATCGAAATAACTTCGATCCGAGATGCAACCCCGATCCCGCATAACGGTCCGAAACCCAAAAAGCCAAGGAGAGTATAGATATGATAAAGAAACCGAAATATAAAATCGCAAGAAGGTTGGGAGCAGGCGTTTTTGACAAGACACAGACTCCGAAATTTTCCGCTGTTTCCGGGCAATTCACGCGCGGCGGCAAGCGTCCGAAAGCGCTTTCCGAATACGCCAGCCAGCTCCTGGAGAAACAGAAGATCCGATTTTCTTACGGTATCACCGAGCGGCAACTCTCAAACTATGTTAAAAAAGCCACCGAAAAAGCGGGCACTCAAGCGGCGGTCAAATTCTATGAAGAACTCGAATCGCGCCTCGATAATGTCCTATATCGGATGGGGCTTGCGCCCTCCCGCCGAGCGGCAAGGCAGATGGTTTCCCACGGGCATTTTACAGTCGGCGGAAAGAGAGTGACCGTTCCTTCCTACCGAGTACGGCCGGGAGATGCCATCCGAGTCCGTGAAGGATCGAAAGGAAAGAAGATTTTCGAGGGTCTCGCGGAGAGACTCAAAGAATACAATTTTCCTACGTGGCTTTCGTTCGATCCGGGAAAGATGGAAGGGGAAGTAAAAGCTGCCCCGGAGAACACACAGACATTTATCGATATCGAATCAGTGCTTGAATTTTATAGTCGTTAACTTTTAGCTTTATAAACTTTATAACTTTTAACTAACAATTATGCCTGAATATAAAATCATTTTACCATCGAAGCCGAGAATTGTGAGCGAAGAGGGGAATAAGGGAGTCTACGAAATAGACGGCCTTTACCCGGGCTACGGGCACACTCTCGGAAATTCGCTCCGCCGGATCGTCCTCTCATCTTTGCCGGGAGCTTCGATCACTTCGATCAAAATCGACGGCGTAAGCCACGAGTTCCAGGCGCTTGACGGCATCCGCGAAGACGTAGTGGTGATGATACTCAATTTGAAAAAAGTCAGGTTTAAAATGCTCTCGGACGAGCCGCAAACGGTTACGCTTTCGGTCAAAGGTCCCCGAACGGTCACCGGGGGCGATATAGAGATCGGCGGTCAGGTGGAAGTGCTCAATCCGGAGCAGTATATCGTTGAAGTTACCGGCAAGGTCAATTTGAACGTCGAAATGCGGGTGGAGAAAGGTTTGGGCTTCATCCCGAAAGAAGTTATGCAGAAAGAAAAAGTGGATATCGGTACGATCGCGGTTGACGCGATCTTCACCCCGATCCGCCGGGTTTCTTATGAAGTCGAGAACATGCGCGTCGGCGACAAGACTAACCACAACCGGCTTCGGATCGTGATCGAGACGGACGGCACGCTCTCACCGCGTGAAGCGCTTTCTGAATCTATTACGATAATGATCCGGCAGCTCTCCGCGGTCGTGGATTTCAAAGAGGCTGAGCCGGAAACCGAAGCGGCTCCGACGGCCCAGGAACTTGGACTCCCGAGCACTCCGATGGCACCTTCGGGGGAGGCAGGGAGAGATTTCACTGATGTACTGAAGACCCGTACCGACAGCTTGGAACTTTCCACTCGAACGATGAACGCGCTCGTGGCTGCCGGAGTACGGACGCTTGGGGGCCTTGCCAGGAAGAAAAGGGAAGACCTACTTGAAATAGAAGGGATAGGGGAGAAGGGAATCACCGAGATAAAAAAGGTGCTCAATTCCTTCAGCCTTAATTTGAAAGAATAAAATGCGGCACCATAACGTCAATCGAAAATTCGGACGAGTACGCAAGCAAAGGAAAGCACTTCTTTCCTCGCTGGCTCTCAATCTCATGGTGCGCGGGAAAATAAGAACAACGGAAGCGAAAGCGAAAGAACTCCGGCCATTCGTGGAGAAGCTAGTAACCCTCGCGAAAAGCGGCTCGCTCGCGTCGCGGCGGCTTATCATCTCACGGCTTTCGAACCGGAGCCGAGAGACAGGGAAGCTCTTTACTCTTGCGGAACAATACAAAGAAAGAAAAGGCGGCTATACACGAATATTGAAACTTGGAAGGCGGGTGTCCGACAGCGCGAAGATGGCGATAATAGAATTTGTATGAAAAAGATCGATGCAAAAGGAAGAACCCTTGGCAGAGTCGCCTCCGAAGCGGCGGTAATTCTTATGGGGAAGGACAAAGCGAAATTCGAACGCAATGTTTATTCCGGTGAAGCGGTAGAAATCATAAATTCTTCGAAAATAAGGATTACCGCAAAAAAACTTGACCAAATCATGCACTTGCGCTATTCCGGTTATCCAGGGGGATTACGAAGGATGAAGGGGACGGAAGTGCGGGAAAAGAAAGGCATGAAGGAGCTCCTCTCTCATGCAATATACCAGATGCTTCCTTCCAACAAACTGCGAAGAGAAATGATGAAAAATCTAAAGATAGAAGAATAATATGGCCACAAATCAGACAAAATATTGGGAGGCGATCGGGCGAAGGAAAACTTCGACTGCTCGCGTGCGGATTTCTTCAAGCACGAAAAATTCACTTACGGTAAATGGGCGAGAAGTGAAAGATTATTTCAAGACAGATTCGGAGAAGAAAATAGTGAACGCGCCTCTTACTTCTCTCGAAACAAAATGGAATGTCTCTGTGAAAGTCTCCGGCGGAGGGACGCACTCGCAGGCGGAAGCTGTGCGGCACGGCCTCGCCCGGGCGCTTTCTCTCTTCGACCAGGCGCTGCGCCCGCCGCTTAAATCTCTTGGATATCTCAAACGCGACCCGCGAGCCAAAGAGCGCAGAAAATTCGGACTGAAGAAAGCCAGGAAAGCGCCGAAGTGGAGCAAGAGATAATTCTGTGTTAGTATAAAATTATGGCTGACGAACCCAGACAAAACGACGAAACAGCGCCGGAGGAGGATGACGTTGTCGAATTTGAATTTAACGAGGATGGGGAAGAGGATCTGAAGAAAACCTTGAAGAAACTGCGGGCGGACCTCAAGCAGACGAAAAAAGAAAAAGAAGAATACTTGACCGGTTGGCAGAAGGAGCGGGCGGATTTTATCAATTACAAAAAGGAGGAGGATAATCGCAAGGCGCTTTTCTCGGAAGCGGTGCGCGAGCGCATACTTACTCGTTTTCTTTCTATCATAGACAACTTCAATATGGCTATGGGCGATCGGGCGGCCTGGGAGAAGGTGGACAAGAATTGGCGCGTGGGGATTGAGCACATATATTCAGAGCTCGGTAAAATTTTCGAAGAATATGGAGTCAAAGCAATTGGCGAAGTCGGAGAAATTTTCGACCCGAGCATTCATCAGTCTATTGACGTTGTGCCGACTCCCGATAAAGAAAATGATCACAAAGTCGCCGATGTCATCCAGAGGGGCTACCGCCTCGGCGAGCGCATCCTCCGCCCCGCGCGAGTGAACGTATATGAGCACAAAGGGTAAATCCAAGAGACCCAAAGCGATCGTGATGTCCGGGTACGGGCTTAATTGCGAGGAGGAGACGGCGTTCGCATTTGGGCGTGCCGGTGGAGGAGTGGATATTGTGCATATCAATGACTTAATAAAGAAGCCTAAAATGCTCGCAGGTTACGATATTCTCGCTTTCCCGGGCGGCTTTGCCTACGGCGACGATACGGGGAGTGGCAAGGCCTATGCGCTCAAATTCAGGAACCATTTGGCGAAGGAGCTAAAGGCGTTCCTCGCGCGCGACACTCTTATCATCGGCATTTGCAACGGCTTTCAGATAGTCACGAATCTCGGCATTCTCCCCGGCGCGCTTACTTACAATAAAAATCCTATCTACATGGACAGATGGGTGGATCTCAAGGTTGTCGGAAAGTCCCCGTGGCTTACCGGCATAAAAAATATTTCATTACCGATTGCTCACGGGGAGGGCAGGTATGTGGTAGGTAGAGGCAAGAAACCATCTGTCGCTTTAAAATATGTTAAAGGAGAGATTTGTAAATTCCAGAGTCTCGAACCGAACCCGAACGGCTCGGAGAGTGCGATTGCAGGGGTTCTCGGTTATAATGGAAGAGTGCTCGGCCTTATGCCGCATCCCGAGCGGGCGATGTTTTTCCACCACTCGCCGCTCTGGCAATTGAAGAAGGAAAAATTAAAAAGGGGAGCCGCGAAAATTCCGGAGGATGGCGACGGAATTCTTTTATTTAAAAACGCAGTAAACTATTTTGTCGGAGCTTAAAGAAAAATGCGGAATAGTTGGAATTTACGCTCCGGGTCGGCCGGTTTCCCGCCTATGCTTTTTCGGTCTCTTCGCGCTCCAGCACCGTGGGCAAGAAGCTTCGGGGATTACTACGAATGCGGATGACAAACTGAAAACCCACATCGGGGCGGGTCTCGTAGGGCAAGTTTATAAAGAAGAAGATATTGATAATCTCTCTGGCTACATCGGCATCGGGCATAATCGATATTCAACTTCGGGCGGGAGCGTCTTCAAGCACGCCCAGCCAGTTTTAAATGATGACGAAACGTTCGCTCTGGCTCACAACGGAAATCTCCCGAGCGTTACAGCCCTCAAAGATTTTTTGAAATCCGAGCGAGCGCTCAAGGAGGACAGGAACGACTCGGAACTTATCTCGGACGCCGTAGATGTTTATCTCAAGAAGGGAATGCGGCTCGAGGGTGCGGTGGAGAAAGTTTTCCCCCTTCTTACCGGCGCATATGCGCTGGTGATGATGACGCGTGACACGCTTGTGGCCCTACGCGACCCGTTTGGCATGCGGCCGCTTTGTATGGGAAGTCTAGGTTCTTCAGGGGAAGGTTTTGTGGTCGCATCGGAGACCTGCGCTCTGAAGACGATCGAGGCCGGCTTTATTCAGGAGATTCTACCCGGTGAGATGGTGGTGATAAACCAGGAAGGACTTAAGTGCCACACCCTCGCCCCCGCGACGCCTAAGCATGATATTTTCGAATACGTTTACTTCGCCCGGCCGGATTCCGTGATGAACGGAAAGCTTATATACAGTGTCCGCAAGGACTTCGGCAAAGCCCTGGCCCGGGAATTTATAAAGAAGCACGGTAAAAAGTTCGAGATAGACGCTGTCGTGCCCGTGCCCGACACTTCCATGCCTGTGGCGATCGGCTTTTCCGAAGCGAGCGGGATACCGCTCGAGCTTGCGCTCGTCAAGAACCGCTACGTACACCGGACATTTCTCGAGCCGGACCAGGAGTCGCGCCGTGCGAGCGTTGCCCTCAAGCTCATACCTCAGCCTGAAGTACTCGCAGGCAAACGCATCGCTGTGATAGACGACTCCATCGTGCGCGGCCATACTTCAAGGAAATTGGTGCAGAGGCTCTATGAGAACGGCGCCAAAGAAGTGCACCTGGTCATCTCTTCGCCACCGATAAGATATCCGGATTTTTACGGCATCGACACGCCGAAGCAGACGGAACTGATAGCGGCCGGTAAGACTGTGGAAGAAATGCGGGAATGGCTTGGCGTGACCTCGCTTATGTTTCTCTCGCTCGAAGGCTTAGTGGAGGGGGTAGGCATACCGAAAGAAAATCTCTGCACCTCGTTTTTCACCGGCGAGTACCCTATAGACTTGAAAGAGCGCAAAAGTGAGGTCAGCTACGATGTCCCAAAAGATTAAATTGGCATTGCTGGTTCACGCAGGAGGAACCCAAACAAACTTGAAAGCGATACAAGAAGCCGTCCAGAAAGAGCGGGTCAATGCCGAAATTGCCGCCGTAGTTTCGGACGCGGAAGCTGTCTTGCCTGCGCTCACAGAAGCATCGCCCGACTATATCTGCCTGGCGGGGTGGAAAAAAATTATTCCCGATGAATTAGTCCAAAAATATCAGAATCGAATTTTGAATATTCATCCGGGTTTAATTCCGGATAAAATGGACGGGCAAGTCTTGAATCCCGACGGGACGTATGCTCTCTGGAACAAAGGCATGTATGGCGAGAGAGCGATCCAGAATTTTCTCGACAAGAAAGCAACCTATGCTGGCTCCTCAATCCATTTTTTGACTACAGAATTTGATTTCGGGCCAGTCCTAGGCAGAACATTTGAGAAAATTGAAGAGGGAGACACGGTAGAAACTTTGTATACTCGTCTGAAGAAAAAAGAAAATGAATTGTATGTAGAGGTGCTGGAAAAATTATGTCGAAATTGAAGATTTTAATAGTAGGCGCGGGCGGGGGCAGAGAGCACGCTCTTGGGTGGAAGATTGCGCAATCTCCGCGGGAGGGTAGGCTATTTTTTGCAAGGGGAAATGCCGGGACAGCCGAGCTTGGGACCAATTTAGATATAAAAGAAACAGAAATCACGAAGTTAATTGAATTTGGAAAAGAAAAAAGGATAAATTTAGTGCTCGTGGTCTCTGATGACCCACTAGCCGCAGGCGCAGTTGACGAGTTTCAAAGCGCAGGGTTTCGCACATGGGGGCCGTGCAAAGCTGCTGCAGAGCTCGAATCCTCAAAAGCTTTTGCGAAAAATTTCATGAAGCGGCACGGGTTGCCGACGGCGAAGTTCGAAGTCTTTACGAACTACGAGAGCACGAAAAAATATTTAGATACACAAAAGCTACCAATAGTGGTGAAAGCAAGCGGGCTTGCGCTTGGCAAAGGAGTGGTGATTTGTAAAACCAAAGAAGAGGCAAAAAAAGCTCTCGAGAATGCGCTGGTAAAAAAAGTTTTTGGCGAGGCTGGTAGGGAAGTAGTGATCGAAGAATTTTTGGAAGGTAGAGAAATTTCCATTCATGCATTTTCCGATGGGAGGCACTACTCAATATTCCCGCCGGCCCAGGATCATAAAAAGATTGGGGAAGGCAATACAGGCCCGAATACGGGAGGGATGGGCACAATCGCGCCCTTAACAGTCGATATGGTGCGCATTGAGAGAGAAATTATCGCACCTACATTTGCCGCGCTAAGGGAAGAGGGAATTGAATATAAAGGGGTGCTATACCCCGGACTGATACTTACAAAAGACGGACCAAAGATTTTGGAATACAATGCCCGCTTTGGCGACCCCGAGACGCAGACTTATATGCGGTTACTTGAAACTGACTTGCTGGATGTTGTCGATGCGTGCATTGATGGCAAATTGGATCAACTGGAGATTAAATGGAAAAAAGAATTTGCTTGCACAATAGTACTTGCCTCCGGAGGCTACCCGGGAGCGTATGAGAAGGGGAAAGAGATTAGTGGTATTGAGGAAGCGGAAAAAGACTCAAATGTTGTTATTTTTCATGCTGGAACGAAGGTGGTTACAAAACGTAACCTCCTCACAAATGGAGGCCGAGTGCTAGGAATTTCTGTAGTCGGCAAAACTCTCCAAGATGCCCTTAATACTGCCTACTCCGCCGCCTCTAAAATCTCTTTCGAAGGCATGCAGTACCGAAAAGATATAGGGAAATATTAATTATCCCAGGGGATTGAATGCTCGCGGGCGCGGCCGGTGCCGACGGCAATGATTTTGACATCGAGATCGGTGAGTTCGTCTTTTACATAGGTTATGTATTTTAAAAGTTCCGGTGAGACTTTACTTTTTTCTATTACACCAGAATTTTTCTCCCCCCAGCCGGGCATCTCTTCCATAATCGTCTCGGTCACATCGGAGAGATGAAGCGGGAATTCTTTTAGGGTTTTATCTTCGCATTTATACCCGGTTACCACTTTCACCTTCTCGCCGATGCAGATGTCCGCTTTGTTGAAAAATATTTTGTTTGCGCCCGAGAGCGCAATCGCGTGGCGAAGCGCAAATAGATCAAGCCACCCTACCATTCGCCTACGGCCGGTTGTGGAGCCGAATTCTCCGCCCGCTTCCTGAAATGCTTTCTCGAGCACCTCGTCGCGAATGCGGGAAGGGAAGGGTCCGCCGCCGACCTTGGTGGTGTAGGCCTTGATTACTCCATAGATATTGCGGAGGTAAGTGTGCGGCACCCCGAGTCCCAGGCAGGCGCCTGCGGGCAGGGTGTTTGAGCTTGTGACGTTCGGATAATCGCCGTGGTCGATGTCGAGCATCGCGCCTTGTGCCGCTTCGGCGAGGATATTTTCCCCCGATTCGAGTCGGTTGCGGATTTCTCGGGAGACATCAACGATTTTCAGTTTTTTTAGCGTCTCGGTCGCACTTACCCACTCGGCTTTTCGTTTTTCCAAATCCGCCGGAATTTCAAATCTGTGTTTATCTCGATACATCTCGAGAATATTAGTGTGAAATTCAGCAAGCTCTTTTTCTTTCGTCGCAAATTCTGGCGTAAGAATGTCGCCGACAAGAAGAATTCTTCGCGCCCGCGAGTCAGCGTAAGCAGGGCCCACACCGCGCATGGTGGTGCCTACGCCCTTGCTTCCTCTGGAACGGTAGTGCTCATCTGCCGCGTCTAAAAGGGGATGCATGTAGGAGATGAGTTTGGCTCTGCTCGATATATAGAGGCGAGGAGTTACGTCGAACCCGAGTTCTTTTAAGTCGGTTATTTCTTTAATGAGCGCAACAGGATCGACGACAACGCCGTTGCCGATGAAAAGCTCAATACTTTTTTGTAAACTGCCGGAGGGTATCAGATGCCCGACAAAAGTTTTACCTGCCCCGTTTTTTTCGGGGTCGCCGAGCTCGATAGTGTGGCCGGCATTGGCTCCGCCGTTAAAACGGGCTACGCCCGAGTAGGCGCCGCTTGAAAGCAAGGCATCGATATTCTTGCCCTTGCCCTCGTCCCCCCACTGTAGTCCGATGACTACATCTATTTTTCCAGCTTTACTCATTATTTTTCTTTTTTTACTTGGCTGTAATTCGGTGCCTCTTTTACGATTGCCACATCGTGTGGATGGCCTTCGCGCATACCAGCACTCGTGATCCGGACAAATTTCGCGTTTTTCTGGAGGGCGGAGATATCTTTCGCTCCGCAGTAGCCCATACCTGCTCGAAGCCCGCCGACCATCTGGTAGATCACGCCTCCCAGTTTTCCTTTATAAGGCACTCGCCCGACGATACCCTCGGAGACTAGCTTCTTCAAATCTTCGCCTTCTTGAAAGTATCTGTCTTTTGATCCGTCCGCCATTGCCTCAAGCGAGCCCATCCCGCGGTAAGTTTTATATTTTCTCTCTTCATAAACCATTGTCTCTCCCGGTGATTCTTCCGTGCCGGCAAAAAGGGAGCCGATCATGACGGAACTTGCTCCTGCGGCGATCGCTTTGGCTATGTCTCCGCTGTAGCGTATGCCGCCGTCCGCGATGACCGGAATGCTTCCACGAAGCGCCGACGCAACTTTGTAAACAGCCGAAAATTGAGGATAACCAACGCCGGCAATGATTCGGGTGGTGCAGATCGAGCCTGGGCCGATGCCGACTTTGACCGCGTCGGCTCCGGCTTTTGCCAAGAATTTCGCCGCTTCGGCGGTGGCGATGTTGCCGACAACGACTTGAATCTCCGGAAATTCACCCTTGACACTTTTTAGCATCTCAACCACGCCTCTCGAATGCCCATGAGCAGTATCGATTACCAACACATCCACTCCGGCTCTCACAAGCGCTCGTGCTCTCTCGAGGCTCTCTGGGATGACCCCAATCGCCGCTCCGACAAGCAGGCTTTTCCCTTTAACCTTGCGAACTTCGTCGGCTTGCCGCTCGATAGTTATGTTCTTATGAATGATGCCGACGCCGCCCTCCTCGGCCATCGCGATCGCAAGTGCAGATTCGGTGACCGTATCCATTGCAGCCGAGACGATCGGGATCTTGAGTTTGATTTTCTTAGTGAGGTAAGTCGAGGTATCAACTTCTCGCGGACGTACTTCCGAGTATTGGGGGACGAGCAGCACATCGTCATAGGTTAGGCCTTCGGGGAAATTTTCAGAGCCTTTGAAATTCATACGCCCTAGTATATCATATCCGTATGGGTAAAATCCAAGTTCTCATTGTTGACTATGGTAGCCAATACACGCTCGTAATTGGCCGGACCCTACGGGAACTTGGGGTGAGAAGCGTAATATTGCCACCAGGGAAAGCTGGCAAGTGGCTCAAAAAAAATAATCCGAAAGCAGTGATCCTCTCCGGTTCTAATCTATTTGTGGATAGGCAGGGCGCACTTCTTTTGCCCTTGGGTCTAGACAAGAAGGGAAAAAAATATTCTGTGCTAGGGATTTGTTACGGCATGCAATTGCTTGCCTATGAACTTGGCGGCAAAGTGGGAGGAAGAGTGGAGCACAGAGAATATGGCCCGGCGATCGCAGAGGTAAACACAAAGCATCCGCTTTTCAACAATGTTTCAAAGAGAACGAAAGTCTGGGCGAGCCATGGTGACACTGTGACTAAACTTCCGAAAGGTTATCACGCGATTGCGAGGTCTGCGGGTATTGCGGGCATGGCAAGCAAAAATGACAGAGTACTTGGCATTCAATTTCATCCAGAGGTGCATGATACGAAGGAAGGGAAAAAAATTCTAAAAAATTTCCTCCGGATGGCCGGCTACAAAAGGGATTGGGAACCGCTTGATCTGGTCAAAGAGATCCAAAAGGAAGTTCGCGAAATAGTCAAGCAAAATAAGGTTATTCTGGGGTTTTCTGGAGGTGTGGACTCTACGACGCTTGCGCGAATCCTCGCGCCAGTTCTTAAAAATAGACTCATTTGCGTCGCGATAGATACCGGCGGAATTCGAGAAGGGGAGCTAGAGGAGATCAGAAGAAACGCGCGAAGCGCGAGAGTGAAAAAATTGATTGTAGTGCGCGCCGAGAAGGAATTCATAAGAAATATCAAGAAGGCCATCGACGGCGAGGAGAAAAGAAAAAAATTTCGCGAAGTTTACCGGAAAATTTTTGAGCGCGAAATAAAAAAATACAAAGCAAAGTTCATAGCACAGGGGACGCTGGCGACCGACATTATTGAATCGGGACGGGTAGGGAAGTCGGCGATGATAAAGACGCACCACAACGTGGGGCTTCCGTGGAAAATAACGGATATTCATCCGTTTCGAAATTTATTTAAATATGAAGTTCGAGAGCTCGCGAAAGCACTAAAGCTCCCGCCTGCGGTCTACTCCCGCCAGCCATTCCCGGGCCCGGGATTATATCTTCGGGTAGTTGGAACGCCAGTGAGCAAGGAGAAACTCCAATTAGTTAGGGAAGCGGATAATACCGTTCGGGAAATTCTTGAGAAGCATAATTTGATTCGAGAAATTTCCCAGCTTATTGTCGCGCTCTTGGGAATAAATTCGGTCGGCGTGAAAGGGGATGAGCGGGTCTATGGCCACTCGCTTGCGATCCGTGCCGTGCAGACTTCAGACTTTATGACGGTCTCGGGTTATCATTTTTCCGATGAAGTGGTCGATGAGATAACCAGTGCGCTTACAAAACACAAGGGGATTGTCCGCGTTTTCTTCGATATGACCCCGAAACCCCCAGCGACAACGGAATTCGAATAATATGGAGAAGAAAAAAATCAAAACGGCGCTGATTTCGGTTTTTAATAAAGAGGGTCTTACGCCCGTTACCGAGCTCCTCAAAAAAAACGGCGTAAAAATTATTTCTACCGGCGGCACGGCGGAATTTATACGGAAGCTCGGTGCAGATGTCACAGAAGTGGAAAGCCTAACAAATTTTCCTTCAGTTTTCGGCGGGCGAGTGAAGACATTGCACCCAGCGATCTTCGGGGGGATCTTGAATCGCCGAGATAATCCTGAAGACCAAAAATCCAAATATGCCCATAAAATAGAGGATATTGACTTGGTTATTGTGGATTTGTATCCATTCGAAGAGAAACCAGAGATCGAGACTATAGACATCGGCGGGGTGTCGCTTATCCGCGCGGCGGCAAAGAATTATGAGGATGTGGTGGTAATCTCTTCTCGCGAGCAATACAAAGACCTAAAAATCGAAACGACGCTCGAAGAAAGGAAAAAACTGGCAGGGGAGGCGTTTGCGCGGACTTCAAGTTATGATTTTGCTATCCGAGAATATTTCCAGAGTATACCGCTTCGTTACGGCGAGAACCCGCACCAGAACGCGAGCTTTGTCGGCGACTTAACCGAAAGTTTTTCGCAACTTCATGGCAAAGAACTCTCTTACAACAACCTCCTCGACACCGAAGCGGTGATTGCCGTAATAAATGATTTCAAAGAGCCAGCTTTTGCGATCGTAAAGCACATGAATACTTGCGGGCTTGCGGTACGGCCGGAAGGGAAACTTTTGGAAGCATATCAGGCCGCGTATGCAGCTGATCCGGTTTCGGCATTTGGCGGGATTCTTGCGGCGAATCGTGAGATAGGGGAGGATGTTGCCAAACTCATCCGCGAGCAGAAACTTTTTGTAGAAGTCGTAATCGCGCCCGGTTTTTCCGAGGAGGCGCTTAAAATTTTAGAACAGAAGAAAGATTGCCGTATTTTACTTTGGCACGAGCCCCAACTACCCAAGAAACAAATTCGCAGTTCTTTTACTGGAATGCTCGTGCAAGATCGGGATATGCATGTTGAAACTGAAAAAGATTTGAAAGTTGTAACAACGAGAGCGCCGACAGAAAGAGAAAAAGAAGACTTGCTTGTGGCAGCTGTCGCCGTGAAGCATTTGAAATCAAACGCTATCGCGCTTGTCAAAGACAAAACACTTATCTCGATGGGCTGCGGACAGACTGCGCGCGTGGACGCGCTCAAACAGGCGATAGAGAAAGCTAAGAATTTCGGCTTACTACTCGAGGGCGCGGTAATGGCATCGGAGGCGTTTTTTCCTTTCCCGGATTGCGTGGAAATTGCCGGCGGGGCTGGTATCAGTGCCGTCATCCAGCCAGGTGGCTCCAAGAATGATCAAGCCTCAATTGACATGGCAAACAAGCTCGGTATGGCTATGGCCACCACAGGATATAGGCATTTTAAGCATTAATATGGTAGGATATTTTCATGATATCCAAAAATCCGCTGGTGGGCATAATCATGGGCTCGGATTCGGATTTGGAGGTGTTCGCCGAGGCGGCTAAGGTTCTCGAAGAATTCGGCATCTCTTATGACATGACGGTGGGCTCCGCGCACCGCTCGCCGGAGCGAGTGCAAAAATATGCTGGAGGAGCAGCGGGGCGCGGTATCAAAGTTCTCATTGCCGGCGCCGGAGGCGCCGCGCACCTAGCAGGGGTCATCGCTGCGCACACGACCCTCCCCGTCGTGGGCCTCCCGGTCAAAGCAAAGTCGCTCGACGGACTTGATTCGCTCCTCTCAACCGTTAACATGCCGCCGGGTGTGCCGGTCGCGACTGTGGGTATCAATGCCGGCAGAAACGCCGGATTACTTGCAGTACAGATTCTCGCCCTCTCTGACGCGATCCTTGTAGACAAACTTTCCTCATACAAGGAAAAAATGGCGCGCGAAAATGAAGAAAAAGGCAAAAAAATGAGCGAACTCGGCTATAAAAAATACCTCGATAATAAATAATGAAGAGCGATTATGCACAAGCTGGAGTGGACATAGATAAAGGGGAAGAAGTAGTGCGAAGAATAAAGAAATACCTGCCCGATATAGGAAGCTTCGGCGGGCTTTTTGATTTAAGTGGAATTTTGAAATCCTACAAACGTCCCTTCTTGGTGCAGAGTATCGACGGCGTCGGTACCAAGCTCACCGTGGCCAAGATGATGAATAAATACGATACGGTCGGCGAGGATATCGTAAACCACAGCGCCAATGACATTGTGGCTATGGGCGCGCGGTCCCTCACGTTCCTCGATTATGTCGCCAATGAAAAACTGGAGCCCGATGTGATGGAGCAAATTGTCGCGGGTATGGTCCGGGCTTGCAAAGAGGCGGGCATAGCTCTCGTCGGCGGAGAAACCGCGGAGATGCCGGGGACTTATGCGCCGGGCGAGCACGACATCGCCGGCTGCATCACCGGCATCGTTGAGAAAGATAAAATTATTACCGGGGAAAAAATTAAAGAAGGTGACGTAATTTTTGGATTTCCTTCTTCGGGTCTGCATACCAACGGCTATTCTCTTGCCCGCAAATTACTTTTCGATGTTGCTGGGCATGATGTAAGCACGCAAGTTCCCGAACTCGGCGAATCGGTGGGCGAGGCTCTGCTTCACGTCCACACAAATTACAGCGGGCCTGTCCTCTCGCTCCTTGGTGCTGGCGTGGACGTAAGAGGTATTGCGCATATTACCGGTGGGGGATTTATCGAGAATATTCCTAGGGTTCTGCCAAAAAATTTGGACGCGGAAATCAGAAAGGGAACCTGGCCGATACTTCCGATATTTTCACTTCTGCAAGAAATTGGCAAAGTTCCCGATTCGGAGATGTATAGAACATTTAATATGGGGATTGGGCTTGTTTTTGTAGTTGCTCCGGCGGATAAGGAAAGGGTTGAAAAAATGCTTAAAGGTTATAAAATTTACGGGATTGGTAAAATTATCAGGGGGGAGAAGAGAGTTAAATTTATATGATCGACATCGAAACAATAAAAAAACACATCGGGGACGTGGTAAGGGAAACGGATTTTCCGTTTCTCGGCGAGAAAAAGGTCGGCAAGGTGCGGGACGCTTATGCCAAGCCCGATCGCATCACTCTTGTCTCTACTGACCGGCATTCTTCCTTCGACCGCATTATCGCGCATATTCCCTTCAAGGGAGAAGTTCTCAACCGAACGAGTCTTTTTTGGTTTGATAAAACCAAAGATATTATTCAGAACCACGTTATTTCCTCACCCGACCCGAATGTAGTGATGGTGAAAAAGTGTAAAGTGATCCCTGTCGAGATGGTAGTGCGTGGATATATTACTGGCGTAACTTCCACAAGTCTTTGGACGCACTACGCGGCGGGCGAGCGCGATTTCGGGGATTTTGTGCTTCCGGATGGAATGAAAAAGAACGAGAAATTAATTGAGCCGGTGTTAACGCCCACCACCAAGAGCGAGGACCATGACCGGCCGCTCACCTCGAAAAAAATCTTGGAAGAGGGAATAGTTGAGAAAGATTTATGGGAGAAGATGGCAGATACCGCACTCAAACTTTTTAGGCGCGGACAGGAGATAGCGTTTCGGCAAGGACTCATCTTGGTGGACACCAAGTATGAATTCGGCTTGGATGAGAAGGGGGAGCTGACATTAATCGACGAAATTCACACCCCGGATTCTTCGCGCTGGTGGAAGGCAGTTTCCTACGAAGGGCGCTTCAACGCCGGCGAAGAACCGGAATATTTTGATAAAGAATTTTTGCGACTCTGGTTCAAGGACCACTCCGATCCCTACAAGGACAAAGTTCTGCCGCCCGCGCCGCCGGAGCTAGTAGCGGAACTCTCCCGGCGATATATCGAAATATATGAGATGCTCACCGGCAAGAATTTCGACCACGATCTCTCGCAGACGACTCTTGAGCGCATTGCCAAGAATTTAAAAAACTATGTCGCTTAATTCCAGCTTAAATTCTCTGTCGCCGATAGACGGAAGGTACAGGAAGTTCAGCGAAGTTCTGGCGCCGTATTTCAGCGAGCGAGCGCTTATGCGCCATAGGATCATAGTGGAAGGGGAGTATCTGATCGCGCTTTCGGAAGCAAGAGGAGTTAACCTCCGTAGGCTCTCGACCAAAGAGAAGAAATTTATTCGTGGGCTATATAACCTCAAGGAAAAAGATGCGGAGCGAATCTCGGAGCTGGAAAAGACAACCGATCATGACGTCAAAGCGCTCGAATACTATATGAAAGAGAAGTTAACACGGACGTCGCTTAAAGATGTCTCCGAATGGCTCCATTTCGCGCTTACCTCCGAGGACACGAACAATATCGCTTACGCGCTCATGCTCTCGGAATCGCTCGAGAAAGTTATGGTCGCGAAAATAGAAGAGATTGCCAAGGTACTTAACAATCTTGCAAAACGATACAAGAGTCTCCCGATGCTTGCACGCACCCACGGCCAGCCGGCCAGCCCCACCACCTTCGGCAAGGAGATGAAAGTTTTTGCCGGGCGGCTCGAGAAGCAACTAAGTGTTTTACGAAATACTAAAATAGAAGCTAAGTTGAACGGCGCCACGGGAAACTGGAATGCGCATGTGATCGCATATCCAAAAGTAAACTGGATTAAATTCTCTGAAAATTTTATCCGAAAGCTCAAACTTGAGCCCAACTCGATAACTACCCAAATCGAATCACACGATAGCTATATTGCAGTCTTCGACACATTACGCCGGATAAATACGATCCTAATCGGATTCAATCAAGATATCTGGCGCTACATTTCAGATGATTGGATAGGGCAGACTTCAATTGGCTCGGTTGGTTCCTCCACCATGCCGCACAAGATTAATCCGATTAAATTCGAGAACAGCGAGGGGAATCTCGGTGTCGCGAACGCACTCTTTGAATTCTTCGCCCGCAAGCTCCCAATTTCGCGTCTGCAGCGCGACCTTTCCGATTCAACCGTCGAGCGGAATTTCGGAGTCGCTTTTTCTCATTCGCTAATTGCTTACGAGTATTTACTGAAAGGCCTAAGCACGATAAAAGTAAATGAGAAAAAGGTAAAAGAAGACTTAAATAATCATCCGGAAGTTATCGCCGAGGCGATACAGACAATTCTGCGACGCGAAGGCGCAAGGATGCCGTATGAAGAGTTGAAAGCCCTGACCCGCGGGAAAAAAGTTACCCTCGAAGATTTCCGAAAATTCATCGATAATTTGGATGTCTCCGAAAAAGTCAAAAAAGAATTACGTAAAATTACTCCCGCGAACTACACTGGGCTCGCTTCTCGTTTGACTTCTCCCTAGGCATCTAACTTCTTCACTTTAGTAAACTAGAGTACTTTACTTGGATAAAGTCAACAGGTTGGACCATCGCGGGGCTTCTTGTTTTATGGTAAAATATTTACATGAAGAAGTTGGCAATAATTTTTCTCCTGGTGGCAATTGTAATTCCCGCCATTTCTTTTGCTCAAAGCGGTGATACGGTAGATCGAGCCGGGGATCCGAACCCCGACGTGCCGACGAGCTATATACGAAGTTCGGAGATACGAAATATCCAAACGATAGTCGGCGAGAAAACTCCTGATTTCATTAAAAAGCCGATAATAGCCTCGATAACCTGGCTTGAGAATTTTCGCCTTACCGGAGCAGAGAGGAGCGAAGGCCAGTTCTACCATTTCGTTTTCGCAAACGTATACGTCTTCTACGGCATATTTATCGTGATCGTCCTTTTGGTGCTCCGCACGATTTGGCGTATAATTTTTTAATGGCCCGGCGGATCGCGTTCTCCCTAATACTTCTTACCTCGGTACTCTTTTTTCCTTTCTGGCTCTCGGTTATTTTAGCCTTATTCGGTATGATTTATTTCCGGCTTTATCTCGAAGCAATCACAGTTTTCTTCGTCTCCGACCTTCTTTTTGGAGTTCCGCAGGCGAGATTTGGGGGCATCACTTTTCTCTCCGCGCTCGTTTCTGCAGTTGTTCTCTTTTTAATAGAATTCATTAAAAGGCGTTCAATCTTATCTGCAAAGCAATGATTCGAAAATTTTTTACGAAAAGGAAAGTCAAGGAAGCAAATTTTTTCGTTGAGCCGGACGAGATATTTCTCGATTCCAAGAACATCGGCAATTTCGACCGCCAGCAATTCGAGGGCAGGCTTGAAAAATCCATTTCGAAAAATACCGTTCTCTTTCTCGGGCTAGCATTCCTTCTTGCCACTTTTATTTTCGGAACACGCCTAGGGTACCTCCAAATCGTGAAAGGAAACGCCTATCTCCTACGCAGTGAGAAAAATGTTCTCTCCCAAGACATAATTTTCGCCGACCGGGGAATCATCTACGATCGCAATAGAGTAGAACTTGCCTGGAACAAGGAATCGACCCGCGCCTATTTTTCGCCCGGATTCTCCCACGTTCTAGGCTATGTGAGCTACCCGGCGCGAGACTCAAGCGGGGTCTGGTGGCAGACGGAATTTATCGGGCGTGACGGCCTTGAGAAAGAATACAACGACAAGTTGAATGGAGTGAACGGTTCGAAAATAGTGGAAGTCGACGCGGCCGGAGAAGTGCACTCGGAAAACATCGTGAACGCTCCGGTGCGAGGGGAGGACTTGGTTACCACTCTCGATTCGCGTCTCTCGAGTGAGCTTTACCGCTTGATCAAGGGTCTCGCGGAAGGCAACGCGTTCACCGGGGGCGCGGGAGTGATCCTCGATGCGAGAAACGGGGAAGTGCTCGCCGCGACCAGTTTTCCGGAATACGACTCGGAAGTGCTTTCTCGCGGAGAGGATTCAAATCTGATCGATGGCTACATTTCTGACAAGAGAAAAGTTTTCCTTGATCGTACCATCTCTGGGCTTTACACTCCGGGCTCGATCGTAAAGCCGTTCCTCGCGCTTGGGGCGCTCGCGGAAAAAATTATCGACCCAGCCAAGAAAATCCTCTCAACCGGATCGATAGCGATACCGAACCCATATGACAAGACCAAAGAAACCATCTTCAGGGACTGGAAAGCCCACGGCTGGACTGACATGCGCCAGGCGCTTGCCGTGTCTTCGGACGTTTATTTTTATACGATTGGCGGCGGGTTTAAAGACCAGAGGGGTCTAGGAATTTTAAACATTAAAAAATATCTAGAGCTCTTCGGGATCGGGCAGAAATCTGGCGTGGACTTGCCTGACGAGAAGGGCGGGACGATCCCAAGCCCGGAGTGGAAGATAAAAAATTTCCCCGGCGACCCTTGGCGAGTAGGCGACACCTACAATACTGCGATTGGGCAGTACGGATTCCAAGTTACGCCTATGGAAATGGCTCGCGCTTCTGCTACGATCGCGAATTACGGAAAGTTAGTGACACCGCATTTCCTCGCGGGAGATAAAGCGAAAGAGGAGGTGGTCGTTGACCTAGGACTTCCGCAGGAATATTTCAAGGTGGTGTATGAAGGAATGCGAGGGTCAGCCACCTATGGCACTGCCAGTATTCTTAATGTCCCGTATGTTGAAGTTGCGGCAAAGACCGGAACTGCGGAGCTCGGCGCCGCCAAGAACCGCATCAACTCTTGGATAGTAGGGTTTTTTCCTTACGAGGATCCCAAGTACGCCTTTACTGTCCTGATGGAATCGGGCCCGACCGGCGCCTCCGGCGCCTCCGGCGTCATGCGCGGACTTCTCGACTGGATGAGCATAAATACCCCGGAGTATTTCGAGTAATTGATAAATATGAGTCAATATCCTAAATTTCTAGGCTACTTTCAAATTTTTTCTTCAGAGTGCCGAGTTTCATTCCCGCATTAAGAAGATGACCTATTGATACTTTGGTTAAAAACGCTTCAGATAACTTTTTCTGTATATAGAACTCTACGCCATGAAGTACGATGCCGAAAATGTAACAATGCATTGCTCCTAATAAAGCAGATTTTTCTTCTTTGCCTAATTCTCTGACGGTCATATATCCTTTATATAAACTTCGTAGCTTTGCGAAATCAAACCTCCCATTACTGTATCCGAACCAAACAAGCGCGCCCCCTAGATCAAGCACGAGAGGCCCCTTGTATGAGTTATCAAAATCCACCACCCCAGTAAGTTTCTTGCCAGAGAATAGAACATTGCTGGGACTAATATCTAGGTGCATTGCACCATTTGGCAAACTACGGGGCAATTTGTATTTAAATGCGTCTCTCTTTATGAGAGATATGGCTTTTTTTATCTTTTGATTAGAAATATTTTTCCCGGCCTTTACGGTATAATTTATTTTTTTCTCGGTAATGGAGTACAACTTCACTCTGCTGATTTTTGAATTAAAATTTTCTGTTTGTATATGCAATTTACCCAAAAACACCCCAATTTCATATGCCATTTTCTCATCAATATTATCAGCTATATATCCTTGCAAATATTTATAAAGCATCGTTTGGTGTTTTTCGTAAAGAACTAGATATCTATCGTTTTGAGCCTTTATTAGTTTAGGTGTCGGAAGTTTTTTTATTTTATTTAGGAGTTCGACTTCGTATTTAACACGATGAGGGTTGTTTCTGACAGCAATTTTCAAAATGAAATACCCTTTTGTTGTTTTCACTTTATAGGCATAGTTTGCCACCCCTCCCTCAAGTTTTTTGAAATTTATTAATCTGCCAAGCCCAGGATATTGCCTTAAATGCTTTTTGAGTGTTTCAAAAGTAAAAGCTGGTGCTTTAAGAATGTTCTCTCGAATCTTCATTTCTTATTGCCTATTTTTTAGCGCGTTTCGGAGGGTTTCGTTGTCCGAGTACTCGAGCTCGGTGCCGGTCGAGAGGCCGCGGCCCAATGAAGAAATCTTGAAAGAGATTTTTGCGCTGGCTTCTTTCAATTCGCTCCGCACATATTGGTCAGTGTGTTCTCCGTGGGGATTCAGGGAAAATGCGAGAATCACTTCTTTCGGTTTCTCTTTTTGAATTTTCTTTTTTAATGCTTCTATGCGAACTTGCTGTTTGGTGTTTTTTTCCACGATCGGGACAGTTCCGCCCAAAATAAAGTATTTTCCGTGGTAGGTTCCGCTCTTCCGTACGCTTTCGAGATCCGAATCTTTTTCAACCACCATGAGCGTTTTGCCCTCGATATTCGGGTCGGCGCAGATCTCGCAAACCTGCCCTTTTTTTGATATAAAAAATCTGTAACACTCTCTGCATTGGGCGACCTCCTTTTTTAATTCAGCGATTAATCGGGTTAAATTTTCCGCGTAAACATCGCCACGAGACATGAGATAATAAACAAACCGCCGAGCCTGCCGCTCGCCGATGCCAGGAAATTCCTTGAAGATCTCTGAGAGCTTATCTATGATATCCATCCCGTTAGAAAATTCCTAAAATTCATCCAGTTCGCCGCCGGTTTTCGAAGGCGCGAATTCCGAGAGGGTGCTTTTTTCGAGGTTCAGGAATGTAGTCGTCTTCTCGTTGAAATAAAGTTCCACCTGCCCGACCGGCCCGTTTCGGTGTTTGGCGACGAGGAGCTCCGCGATGTTCGTCTTTTCCGATTCATCGCGCACCTTGTCTTCGCGGTGAATGAAGATAACCACGTCTGCGTCCTGCTCGATCGAGCCGGAATCTCGGAGGTCTGAAAGGCGGGGCTTGCCGCCGCGCGACTCGATTGCGCGGGAGAGCTGAGAGAGGGCGAGGACCGGCACGTTCAATTCTTTGGCGAGGGCTTTCAAGGAACGGGAAATTTCTGTCACTTGGTTCACCATCGAATCGTAATTTTTATTCGTGGTCATGAGCTGGAGGTAATCGACGACGATTAGGTCTAGCCCTTTTTCGACCTTAAGCCTGCGCGCAAGCGCTTTCATTCGGACGATGGTATTGCCGGGTTGATCATCGATGAAGATCTTTGCCTTTGCGAGCTTGTCGAGCGAGTCACGGAGCTGGGAGAATTCCCGGTCAGAAGAAAGGCGGCCGGTGCGGAGGTTCCAGGCGTTCACTTTCGATTCGGCAGAAAGCATCCGGTCCACCAGCTGCTGCGAGGACATTTCCAGGGAGAAAACGAGCACCGATTTGTCGTCGCGGGTGGCGGAGAGGCGCGCCATATCAAGTGCCAGCGTGGTTTTTCCCATCGAGGGGCGTGCCGCCAGTATAATCAGGTCGGCTTTCTGAAGACCGGAAAGAAGGGTATCGAGGTCGCGAAAGCCGGTGGAGAGCCCGCGAAGCATGCCTTTGTGTTCGTGCAGTTTCTCGAGGCGCTCCCAGGCTTCCGGCAGAGCGTCCTTCAAACTCGTGTATTTCTGATTTTTCGGGCTGGAGATGACGCTGAAGATTTTTTTCTCGGCGTGATCGAGAACTTCGGCGATACTCTCATCACCTTCTTCGAAAGCAAGCTCGGAAACGTAATCGGCCGCCTCGATCAGGGAACGCAGCACGTATTTTTTCTGGACTATTTCCGCATAATGCCGGGCGTTGGTGGAAGAGGGAACTTCGTTCACAAGTTCGGTGAGGTACGAGTTTCCGCCGACCCGTTCGAGGTTCTTCTGCTCGGTGAGCTTGGCGGAGAGGGAAAGCATATCGATCGGCTCGCTTTGGGCGGACAGATCCAGCATCGCCCGGAAGATTATCTTATGTTTTTCGGCGTAAAAAGAGTCCGGTGTGAGCACGTCCTCTACCTCGTGCATCGCGTCTCTCCGAAGCATGATAGAGCCGAGCACGGCGCGCTCGGCTTCAAGATTTTGAGGCGGGATCCGGAGCTCGGTCCGGGAGGGAGTATTCCTCTTTGCCTTTTCCTTGGCCATGGAGCCATTCTAGCACAAACGTATCGGGGCGAAAGTTCCATTCTTGGAAAATATGTTATTAAAATGTTAATATAATAAAGACGATGAAAAAAGTGTTTTTATCGGGGATTCAGCCCTCCGGCAAGCCGCATATCGGCAATTATTTCGGAATGATAAAGCAACTTCTTGAGGCACAGGGAGAGTATGATGTCTATGCCTTAGTCGTTGACTACCACGCGCTCAAGTCGATACAGAGCCTCGAGGAGATGAAACAAAACATCATTGATGTCACGCTCGACTACCTGGCGCTTGGCCTCGACCCAAAAAGAGCGATATTTTTCAAGCAGAGCGACGTGTCCGAGCATACCGAGCTGGCCTGGATTTTCGATACCATTACCACCATGCCGTACCTCATGCGGGCGCATGCTTTCAAAGACGCGGAAGCCAAAAATAAAGAAATAGATGTTGGCACCTTCAATTATCCTATGCTTATGGCCGCGGATATCCTGCTCTATGCTCCCGACGTAGTGCCGGTCGGCGCTGATCAAAAACAGCATATCGAGATCGCCCGCGACACTGCTCTTAAGTTCAACAGAATCTATGGAGAGACTTTTAAAATTCCGGAGGCAATGATCCTCGAGAATGTGGCAGTAGTGCCTGGCACGGACGGGCGTAAGATGTCGAAGAGCTACGGCAACACGATTCCGCTATTTGCCGAGTATGAAGAGATAAAAAAATGCGTGATGAGCATCGTTACCGACTCAGGAGAGGGAATCCCGAAGAATGTTTTTGAGATTCATAAATTGTTCCGTACAGAAAGTGAATTAAAAAAGATTTATGAGAGCAAAGCAGGGAAGTATCAAGAACTAAAAGAGGCGCTCATAGAAGACATCGAAAAATTTGTCGCACCAATGCGGGAGAAGAGAAAAAAACTTGAGAAAGACATACCTGTAGCGTTAGCAGTACTAAAGGAAGGAGGCAAAAAGGCCAAAACCGTCGCTTCGGCCAAAATGGATGAAGTTCGCAAAAAAATCGGGGTGCACGTTTACTAATATGAAAAGTAATTCGAAAGAATATAAAAAGGAAATCGTGGAGGTCCTTTCCAGGGTAGGGGATAAGAGGGCCTTAATGCGGGATTTCATTGAGGACCTTTTAACTCCGCATGAATTTGAGAACATTGGTTTTCGCTGGCAAATAGTGAAGCGTTTAGCGAAAGGAGAAACTCATCAATCTATCGCAGAAGATCTGCGCCTTGGCGTAAGCACGGTGACTCGGGGTTCTCGAGAGATGCGTAACAAGGAAGGGGGCTTTCATAAAGTTCTCCGGCTTCTCAAGCTGGAATAGGTAGAAAAAGAAAGGGCAAGGGAACAGCGAGGTTATCCACACCTTGCTTTTTCTGCCCTTGACTTCTCCCACTATTCCATACTAGTATACTAGTATGGCAAGGATAGAAAGAAACGGAACGGAAATAAGTTCTAAAGGGAAGTGGTGGAGCGCAAACACACTTGTTTTTGCGTCTATCTTTTGATTTCTCTTTATTTTCTAAACTAAAAAAGGAATCCAAAAATCGGCGCATGAGCGTCGATTTTGTTCTTTAACAGTATACATAAACCTAAACAAAAAGGAGAAGACATGAAAATAGTTTCAGTTGGTGGACGCATTAAGTCAGCAAGTGTGGGACTTGATGTGTTCGTGCCGGGGAATGATAATTTCCAGACGCAGATGAAGCAGGCGCGAGACAACCCTCCGATGCCAATCTTGAGCGCATTCTTTCCTTCAGACAAAAACCGTATGAAGCAAATGATGCAGGGTATCGGCTTCTATCGCCCGATGCTCAAGACAGATCAAGGAATGGGCGGAAACTTTCTCCCGTTCTACGTAGACCCAGTTCTAAGGACAACAGACCTCTCGCCCCGGCAGATCGTCCGAGAAGAGGGTTTGATCATCCCTGAACTCTACCTGGAGCATGACCCAGGGACACTTCAAGAACTTCGGGAAACGTTCCAAAGATTAGATCTATGGAACGCTGACCGGATTCTCACTCCACTACTCACGCAGTCCCGCGAAGCGGAGAAAGGAAGAACACCGTTCTTCTTTATCCGCCCAGCCTTGCTTTCGTCACCAATTGTGTTTGGTGATGACATCGTGAAGAAGGTCAACGAAGTTGTAGGACAGTTGCTGAAAACAGTTGAAGACCATGCGACCGGAAAGGCGGGCTTCAACCAAACAGGCAACTATCTCTACTTTCTCGCGGACGTATTCGTGACGACTGAAGGCGAGGTGGTAGTCGAGAAACTCCACTTCCCCGATGTCGGATTCTTCATGAGTGAGTTGGAGCTCAAGGACTCGATCGCTTTCGAAACTCAAGGTGTAGTACGCCAGATTCTAGATCAAGTTTTCGGACGGGTTCTAGGTATGGTCAACTCTCGGGTGGTCTACATAATCACTCGAGATGAAGTACTACAACGAAACGAGGATGTTTTGGAAATCTTCGAGATACGAAGCATCTCTCGTAAGTTCTGTGAGGCGGGCATTCAGGTAGAAGTACGAAGTGTCAGCCAGGCGGGAGAAATTCCTTCTGGAGCAACCTGTCTGCTTCTCAACATAGCCGAACACGGCTCTGTACTCCTAGAGCGCTACGGACGCGGAGAACTCGTCTGCTATCCGAGCCCGTATCTCCAGTTGGCATCACGTGAGTTGACGGGGCTGAGAGAAAGCGTCGTTCCCCGCCAGTTCATGAGCAAGTTCATCAGTCTCATCGACTGTAGTCCGAAAGAACATGAGGATGCCGAGACCGTAGTGTCAAAAATCAACGTTATACTTTCAAAAGATGGAGTTGTCTCGGAGCTACTTCATGTTGAAGTTGACGGCGAAACTGTTCCTGTCCACCGAAGGATTCACCACTCGTGGAAGCAGTTGGTGAAAAGAGTTCACAGACATAGGGGTGATAAACCTCTTGAAGATGTAGCTCTCAAAATCCGCGAGCTTCCACTCACGCATCGGAACAGTATGGTAACAAGTACCACTGGTCCAAGGCTCCATGTGTTCAGGTTTACGTTTACTGCTTAGTCTCCGATTAAATTATGGAGACAGAAAAGGAGGTATCAAGGACGGGGGCTCGTTCATTGCAACAGCCCCCAACCTTTTTATGTTAAAATTAACAATGAGTAAATTTAAATATAAAAAATGAAAAATCTTGCGGAAATAAAAAAAGAAAACATGTGGCGCGCAGTAATGTCTCAAATTTACAAAGCAAAAAAGGAAATTTTAGCCACTATGGATATAGCTGAAGAGCTAAAAAATCCTTTACCTAAAAAATATTTTTCTTTATTATATAAAAAACACAAAGAAGGTATTAAAATTAAACGAGTAATTTTTGGTTCCACAAAACAATATAAACATTTATTAAAAGAAGCTGTAGATAAGAATTTGTTTTTTATAGGCAAACATACAAAATCAACAAATTATAAAAGGATGATTCTTATTGACCGAAGCAAACTTTTTTTCTCCAGGGGGCATGGAGGTAAAAAAAAGTTTTATTTCACAACTGATGAGATCTATCTGAAGGAATATCTGGATTATTTTAATGAGATATAGAGTTTTCCGCAGGTGCTTGTCAAAAAATGAAATAACTGATACAGTTAAAGAGTGAGTAAAAGTACACAGCCGAAGAATGTTATCCTTGCCAGCCTTTAATCTAGAAGGCTGATCTTTGCGCTGTAAAAATCTCTCAACACTTACAACCCAAACACCAGCCTTCTAAACCTAGAGGCTGGTGTTCTCGTTTACGAGAATAGTTGTTCTTCCCAAGCTCCGAAAGAGAGACAATAATGCCCAAGTCGTCCAGTTTGGAAGAGTGGTTCGTAGGGGCAATCAGATCGGGGAGAGACTTTCTGACTGTGCCTCCCCACATCACGGAACTTCCGTGCGGGCATCGACGAGCCCGCACTGATAGACCCTTCGAATTACGAAGGATACTGTTCCAGCTGGTTTGGGCCCACCACAACAGAGAACACCAGGGTCAGGGTTGTTTCTTGCCTCTGTCTTCAATTCTTCGGGAGAGCAATCTCCCGGAGAGAACAGACCAGCAGGAACGACCCCGTTACATGGCCGACGTTGGACGACCACGCTGAGTTCCGCCAGTGCAAGCAGTATGCGGAACACGGGGGGCTGTCGCGCGCGACAGCCCCCCTATTATTTTTTATTCCGCTTTTTTTATGCTAAAATACTTTTACCGTGAAAAAAAGGATTTATATAAAAGATTTGAAAGACAATGTCGGCAAAGAAATCACCATCGCCGGGTGGGTGGATGTCAGGCGCGATCAGGGCAAAATGGTATTTTTCGATATGCGGGATATGACGGGTAAGGTGCAGTGTGTGGCACTACCAAGCCATGCCGAAGTAATTGAAACGGCGAAGGAGATAAGGCCGGAGTGGGTTTTGAAGATCATCGGGAAGGTAAACAAACGGCCGGAGAAAAATGTAAACAAAGAAGTGCTAAATGGCGACATTGAACTTGAGATTACCAGCATCGAAGTTTTAAATAAATCTGAAACGCCGCCGTTTCCGATTGATGCTGACACTCGCGAAGTGGATGAAGATTTGCGTCTGAAGTACAGATATCTTGATCTAAGGAGCGACAGGATGCAGAAAAATGTCCGCATGCGCGACAAGGTTATTTCTTTTTTCCGCGACCACATGCACCAGAACGGCTTTGTCGAGATAGAAACCCCGATACTTATGCGCGGTACGCCTGAAGGCGCGCGCGAGTACGTAGTGCCCTCGAGGGTGTGGCAGGGAAAGTTCTATGCTCTGCCGCAATCGCCCCAGCAGTTCAAGCAGCTCTCGATGGTTGCCGGCTTTGAAAAATATTTCCAGATTGCTCGCTGCATGCGCGATGAGGACACAAGAGGGGACAGGCAGCCGGAATTCACCCAGCTCGACTATGAGATGTCATTCGTCGAGCGCGATGAGGTCCTGGAATACACTGAAGGTATGTTCATTAAATTGATTGAAAAAGTTTATCCGGAAAAGAAAATTTCACAAATTCCGTTCCCGCGGCTCACTCACGCTGAATCAATGGAAAAATACGGTTCGGACAAGCCGGACTTGCGTAAAGATAAAAACAATCCCGACGAGCTTGCATTTCTCTGGGTTGTTGATTTCCCGATGTTTGAAAAGACTGATGAGGGAGACCCCGCAACGCAGGCTAACGGGGCAAGATTACAAGCGGTGCACCACCCTTTCTGCTCGATTCACCCGGAGGACAAGGAGAAATTCATGAAAGGCAAGGACATTTTCTCTATCCGCGCGAATGCTTATGACTTGGTCTTAAACGGCTACGAACTTTCTTCCGGCTCGATCCGCATCCACGACAGCGCCGAGCAAAAGAGGGTTTTTGATTTGCTGGAAATCAGCGAAGAAACTCAAGCAGCGAAATTCGGCCACATGCTCGAGGCTTTCAAATACGGCGCGCCGCCGCATGGCGGTTTTGCGCCCGGCATCGACCGCATTGTCATGATTCTTCAAAATGAACCGAATATCCGCGAAGTGATTCCTTTTGCCAAAACCGGCGAAGGCAAGGACCTCCTCATGGGCTCGCCGGCTGAAATTTCCGATAAGCAATTGAAAGAGTTGGGAATAAAATTAGGCAAATGATTCGCGACATTGTCAGAAAGGGCAGGGGATACGGTAAGAAGATTGGATACCCGACGATAAATATAAATAATAAATCTAAGATTAAACACGGAGTATATGCGGGAGTTGTGCGGCTCGGTAAAAGAAATTATCGAGCTGGGATAGTGATAGGGGAAAATGCGGAAGCGTATTTGGTGGGGTATAGAGGTAATGCATATGGAAGAACGGCAACAATGGAAGTGGGCAAATTCATCCGCAAATTTAAAAAATTTAAAACCGAAAAAGAATTAATCGCACAAATTAAAAAAGATCTAGAGAATGTCTAACTACTCCGGCCCAATTTTCATTATCACTGCGGCGCTTCTCTGGGCCTTTGACGGGCTTATCCGCCAGCATCTTTACACCCTGCCGCCTATCACTATCATATTCTTTGAGCATCTCTTCGGGCTTGTCATCCTTTTCCCGTTTGTCGTAAAGCTGGTTCTCCGGACCCGATTCACGAAGCGAGAATTCTGGCTACTCGTTTTGATTTCCGTTCTCTCTGGACTTCTGGGAACACTTTGGTTTACCACGGCGCTTGGAAAAGTGCATTTCATCTCGCTTTCGGTCGTATTTCTTCTCCAAAAACTCCAGCCGATTTTTGCGATCTCATCTGCGTCACTTCTCCTGAAAGAGAAATTCGAGAGGGGATACATTCCTTGGGCGGTGCTCGCGCTTGTGGCTGCATACTTTGTCACTTTCCCGACAGGCAAAGTTGACCTCGCAACCGGCGCAGGTACCGCAGTAGCCGCGCTTTATGCGCTCGGTGCAGCATTCGCCTGGGGAACCTCTACCACGTTTTCAAAAATGCTCCTCGGAAAAGTTGAAGCAAAAGCGAGCACTTTTTTCAGATTTCTTTTTACTCTCATTATCGCGCTTTCCGTCCTCTTGATTTTCGGCTACGGCTCATCGCTTTCGGCCCCAACCACCACACAATTCGGATTTCTCGCGCTCATCGCCGTCTCAACTGGCATGGTCGCGCTTCTAATTTATTACAAAGGTCTTGCCAAGACTCCCGTCCACATTTCAACGATTCTTGAGCTTACGTTTCCATTTATCGCGATTATCCTGGATAAAATAGTTAATGGCACAAGCCTAAATGCCGTTCAGTGGGTTGCAGCACTGGTTCTCGTCTATAGCATTTATAAAATTTCTAAACTGCGCGAGGGAGTTTAAGGATTTTTACGCCTTTTATTTTTTGTGGAATCGAATCAGTCACGAAAAGTTCTCCGCAGTTTCTTTTTATTTTGTCAGCCATACTAGGTATAGCGAAAACCCCATGCGTCGCCCCGACGATTATTTTCTTCGCGCCGAGTCGCTTCAGGTGCTTGATCGCGTGGAGGATGGTGCCGCCGGTCGAGATGATGTCGTCCAGGATGCAGACGTTTTTGCCGCGGGCGTCCACCTTACTTTCCATCTTATGGATCTCGTGCGCATCCTTGCGAGTTTTCTTAAAGGCATGTTCGGACATATATGCGGTGCCGTGGTCCGGGGAGATGATCAGAAATTCTTCCTTTCCGAAAAATTTTTTCGCGTGAGCGCGAAGTAGCGGTCCGGCGGAGCGATTCTCGATTAGAAGCCCCGTCCGCACGAACCTGCCGGGGCGGGGGAGGAAGTGGCAGTCGTAAGTGATTAATCTCTTAACTCCGGCACTTTTGAGAAGTCTGCACAGCACGTCTGCACTTACTGCTTCGCCTTTTTTGTTTTCCTTATCCTGCCGGGCGTAGGGGAGATAGGGGACGAGGACGGATATCTTGCGCGTCGATTTTCTAACTGCGGAAAGAGTAAGCAGAAGCTCGAAAATATTTTTCTCGGGGTCGGGGTAGAGCCTTTTGAACAGAGTGACTTTTTTGTTCTTTAGAGAACTTACGTTTGCGACCCGAATATAAGATTCGCCGTCTGGGAAAAGCTTCGATAAAATAATCGGGCGCATTGTGTTACTATTATAATATGGATTTGCTTAAGAAAAAATGTATTCCTTGCGAAGCTGGAGCTGAACCACTGGGCGAGAAGCAGGCGAAGGATTATTTGGTAGAGGCGCCAGGCTGGACGCTCGATGAGAACTATAGAAGAATTTCCAAAGAATACAAATTTAAGGATTTCATCGGCGCGATGAATTTCGTGCAGCGTGTAGCAGACCTCGCCGAAGAAGAGGGCCACCATCCGGACATCCATATTCATTACAACAAAGTTAGGCTAGAACTCTGGACGCACGCCATCGGCGGCCTCTCCGAGAACGATTTCATCCTCGCCGCCAAAATCGACGCCAGTAAATAACTTTGCCTTTTCTCAAAAAATCTATATAATATAAGTATGAAATTTGCTTTTATTAAAGTCCAAAAAGAAGCGCCGAAGGACGCTCTTTTGGTGTCGGTGGGAACTAAAAACAACGATGAAATAATTAGGGAAGACAGGGTAAAGACCCTATACCTGAAATCCGACGAGAAAATGAACCTCCGGAAGCTATATTTGCTGGCGCGGAAAATGGTTGCGCTTGCGAAAGGCGCGAAAGCGAGCAAAATCGCTTTTGATTTTAATGATTGGAAATTGGCAAAAGCCTCTGATGCCGAGCTTGGCGAGCTCATCGGCACTCAGCTTGACTTTGCGAATTATGAATTTACCGAATATAAAACTCCGCCGGAAGAAGGATTCTCTTTTATAAGAGAAGTTTATGTTACCGGCGCAGGCCTCGTAGCCCGAAAAGCGATGTTAAGAGGCCATGCTATCGCAGAAGAAGTTAACAAGACTCGCTCGCTTGCGAACACGCCCGGCGGAGATATGACTCCGACTATACTTGCCCAAAGGGCAAGAGAAGCAGTCAAGGGACTGCCTGTAAAAGTCACGATCCTCGGCGAGAAAGAGATGGAGAAGCAAAAGATGCACGCAATACTTTCTGTGGGCAAGGGAAGCGACGAAGAATCGAAGTTCATCATCATGGAGTATTGGGGGACCTCGAAAAAAGTTAAACTGATAGTTCTCGTAGGCAAGGGCGTCACCTTCGACACCGGCGGAATCAACTTAAAGCCGACACCGTCACTCCTTGGCATGAATATGGATATGTCCGGAGGTGCGGCTGTCATCCATACTGTCGCGCTAGCCGCCCGCATGAAACTCAAAAAAAATATTATTGCCCTTGTGCCTTCGGTAGAGAATATGGCTTCAGGCAAAAGTTACCGCCCCGGCGACGTAATTCGCTCGCTCTCCGGCAAAACTATCGAAGTTTTGAATACCGACGCGGAAGGACGGGTCATCCTCGCGGACGCGCTTACCTATGCCGAGCGTTACAAGCCGGAAGTAGTGATAGACACGGCGACACTCACCGGTGCGGCGGCGGTCGCGCTTGGCGAGCGTGCCAGCGCGCTTTTTACTCCAGATGATACTCTGGCAAAAGCCCTTGAAAATGCTGGTGAAGAAATGGGAGAATATGTATGGCGCTTGCCGCTTTGGGAGGAATATGAGGCGGACATAAAGGGCAACCTAGGCGACTGGGCCAACATACACAACAAAGATTCCAAATACGGCGGGGCGATTCACGGGGCGATGTTCTTATACCAGTTTGCCAAGAATTACAAATGGGCGCACATCGATATTGCTCCAAGGATGACATCGATTCCAGGCGAATATTTAGCTCCGGGCTCGATCGGGACGCCTGTCCGACTTCTCCTTAAATTTATCGAAGAGAATTAGATGGAAACGGCATACAAGGTGAAGACCCGGGTATTTGAAGGGCCTTTCGGTCTACTTCTCGACCTGGTGGAGAAGAGAAAGCTTTTCATCAACGATGTCTCGCTTGCGGAAGTGACCGAAGACTACCTGGCCTATGTAAAGACCGCGCCACCCGCGGAAATTTCGAGTTTCATCGTCGTCGCGGCCACGCTCATCCTCATTAAATCAAAGTCGCTCCTGCCGTCACTTGATCTCTCGAGCGAGGAAGAGGGAGACATCCGAAGTCTCGAGGAGCGCCTACGGCTCTACGAACTTTTTCGCCGGCTCTCGGCCGGGGTGAAGAAAAGATTCGGGCAGGATATGATCTTTCACGCCGAAGAAAGAAAAAACGAAATGGTGGTATTCTTGCCCGATGAGCAGATCACCCGGGAGCGCATGATGGAGCTTGCGCGAGGCGTGATCGGCGCGATGCCGAAAGTTACAGCGCTTCCGGAAGTGCCGGTAAAAAAAATAGTGACGATCGAGGAGATGATAAAACGGCTCACTGAGCGGATAGAAAAATCGATAAAAGTGAGCTTCAGAGATTTTACCCGCGGAGGCAAGGGGAAAGAAGGGAAAATCAGCACAATCGTGGGGTTCCTGGCGATGCTCGAGCTCGTGCGGCAAGGACTGCTTCGTGCGGAGCAGGAGGGAAATTTTGAAGAGATAATGATAGAAAAAGCATGACCCTGGAAACTAAACTAGAAGCGATATTGTTCTTTAAAAATGAACCGCTCTCGATTAAAAAATTGGCGGAGATCTTGAAGGCTAAGGAAGGGGAAGTCAAAGATGCGATCTTCAATCTTAAACGGAATCTCGAGGGAAGGGGGATAGTCTTACAGGAGAAAGATGACGAGATCTCTCTCGGAACCGCCCGGGAGTATTCGGCCCTTATTGAAAATTTACAAAAAGAGGAACTCTCCAAGGAGCTTTCGAAGGCATCACTTGAGGCGCTCTCCATCGTACTTTACAAAGGGGGAGCGAACCGCGCCGAGATCGACTATATCCGAGGGGTTAATTCGAGCTTTACCTTGCGAGCGCTCTCGGTGCGAGGGCTCGTCGAGCGGATAACCGATCCCAGAGACGCTCGACGTTTCTTCTACCGGCCGAGTTTTGGTCTCTTGTCGTACCTCGGAATAAAATCAATCGAAGAGCTTCCAGAATTCGCTGAAGTGAACAAGGAACTTCTTGGCGCGGAGGAACAGGCGAAAGAGGCAGGAAAGGATGAATGATGATGCGGACAATCGTTTTCTCGTTTTTCTTTTGGCGTTTTTTCTTCTCGTAGCAGGATTGTTCTCAGCGGGCAATTTCAAATCAAACGGAATAATTCGTTTGGAGGACATCCAAGCGATGCAAGCTGAAAGATCCCTTGCCGGGCTCGCACTCGAAGCAAAAGCAGTTTCGGTTTACGATTTCACCGCGAATAAAAAAATTTACGGGGGGGGCGACGAGCTGCCGCTTGCGATGGCGTCGCTTGCAAAGTCGATGACGGTTACGCTTGCGCTCAATGTTTTGGGTGAGGATGGTGCGGTACGCATTTCCAAAGAAGCGGTTTCTCAATCGGGGGATTTCGGGCTTACGGTCGGCGAGAGCTGGCGAGCGGGGGAGCTTGCGAAGCTTACCCTTATCGCTTCCGCGAACGACGGCGCTTATGCTCTGGCAGAGGCAGCCGGAGGAAATTTCTTGGATAAGATGAATGAGAAAACGCGGAAAATAGGCATGGAGCACGCGGTCTTTCTCTCCGTGACCGGACTCGATGAATTGGAAGAGGGCGTCCCGGTCCTTGCCAGCGGGTTCGCATCAGCCTCAGACTTGAACACTCTCGCGTATTACGCCCTCCGCTCGCATCCGGAAGTTTTTACGGCTACAACCTCCGAAGGAGCCTATGGTTTTCAGAATACCAACCCCGCCGCGGGGAAAATCCCGAATCTTCTTTTTTCCAAAACCGGCTTCACTGATCTCGCCGGCGGGAACCTCTCGATAATTTTTAAAAATCGCGACGAGCACATTATCGCCGTCACGATCCTCGGCTCCAGCTACGAGGGACGATTTTCCGACATGGAAAAGATCGTGAGCGTGTTGTATAGTGAGTAAATATGGAGGCACAAACTAGAAAGTGCCAGAATTGTAAGCACGACTTCACTATCGAGCCCAACGATTTCGGTTTCTATGAAAAAATAAAAGTTCCCCCGCCGACATTTTGCCCTGATTGCCGAAGGCAAAGGCGTTGGGCTTGGAGAAACAATGTTTCGCTTTACAATCGCAAGTGCAATCTCTGTGAAAAATCTGTTATCTCGATCTATGCGCCTGATTCAGGGCTTACTATTTATTGCAATAAATGCTGGTGGAGCGACAAATGGGATCCGAAATCCTACGGCGTTGACTATGATTTTTCTAAACCTTTTTTCACGCAATTTCGAGAACTTTTACAAAAAGTTCCGCAAATGGCAATTGTAAATGACGACGGAATTGCATCGCTCAATTGCGAATACACGCATGATTGGTGGTTTTCTAAAAATTGCTACATGTGTATCTCGGGGTGGCACACAGAAAATACTATGTATAGTCACTTTATACTTGCAGGCAAAAATATGGTGGATTGTAATATTATTCGATCAGAGAGCGAATGGCTTTATGAATGTTTTATGTGTTCACATTGTTATCAAGTTAAAAACTCTGAATACAATCTTGCGTGCATAGATTCACAATTCATTTTTGACTGCAGGGATTGCTCAAATTGTTTTATGTCATATGGGCTTCGTGGAAAAAAATATCATTTTAAAAATAAACTTTATTCTAAAGAACAGTACGAAGAGATTATAAAAAATTATAATTTAGATACTTGGGTTGGGGTTGAACAAGCTCAAAAAGAATTTGATTTATTTCTTCTTTCTTATCCTCGCAGATTTACTCAAATTTTTCAGAGTCTCAACTGCACGGGCAACCTCATTTCTCAAGCAAAAAACTCAAAAAATTGCTTTATAGTAAAAAACGCAGAAAATTGCAGCTATTGTGATTATGTGGGAGACACTACAAAAACCACAAAGGATTGCTATGACCTTACGACCTCGGGGGGCTTGTCAGAAAGTTATGAGGGAATGGTTTTGGATCATTCCCAGCTAAATCTATTTGGAGTTTTTTCGGTCAAAAGCCAAGATATTCAATATACCCAGCATTGCCACAATGTGAAGCACGCGATTGGTTGCGTGGGGGTTCGGAGTTCAAATTATTGCATTTTCAATAAGCAATACACAAAAGAGGAGTATCAGAGACTTTTACCGAAAATTATAGAGCACATGAATGAGATGCCATACACAGATAAGCAGGGGATAGAATATAAATATGGCGAATTTTACCCGATTGAACATTCGCCGTTTGGTTATAGCGAAACATTTGCACAAACACTTGTGCCATTAAAAAGAGAGGAAGCGCTAAAGAGGGGATACAAGTGGCAGGATAATATCCAGCGCACGACAGGGAAGGAAACTTTGAAGCCTAAGGATATTCCCGAATCAATCAATGACGTGAAAGACGATATATTAGAAGAAGTACTCGCCTGCATCGATTGCGGAAGAAATTACAAAATTGTCGTGAACGAACTCAATTTTTACCGAAAAATGAACATCCCGATCCCGCGCCGCTGTTTTCACTGCCGGCACGCCACGCGCCTGGCGCGGCAGAACCCGCTCAAGCTCTGGCACCGGCAGTGTATGTGCACCCTAGAAACTCATGACCACAGGGATAAATGCCCAAATGAATTTGAGACCAGCTACGCACCCGACCGACCAGAGATGGTTTACTGCGAAAAGTGCTACCAGAAGGAGGTATATTAAACTCTAATCTGTTATAATTTCTAGATGGATTTCATGAACCTGGTGAAGATATTTTTGCCTACGGCGGTGGCGTTCTTTCTAGGCCTCGCCTTTACGCCGATTGCGACACATTTTTTCTACAAATACAAGATGTGGAAAAAATACTCCAGGAACGGCGCGGTAGATGCGCCGGATTTTCCCAGGATTCACGACGAGGTGAGGGAACTCAACACTCCGCGCATCGGAGGCATAATCGTCTGGACCTCGGCGCTCCTCACCACTTGCCTTTTTTCTTCGATTGCCGTACTTTGGCCTAATCCAGTCACCGAGAAGCTCAATTTTCTCTCACGTAGCCAGACCCTCATCCCATATTTTACCCTCCTTCTGGGGGCGATGCTTGGCCTCTGGGAAGACCTGGCGCAGATCTATGGCGATGGGAAACTTGCCCGGGACGATTCCTCTTGGCGCAAATGGAAGGTGTTGCTTGTTTTTATTCTCGCCCTTCTGGTCGGGGTCTGGTTTTTCTATAAGCTCGAGCTCACCGGATTTCACATTCCCTGGGGCGGTGAAATCGAGCTAGGTCTTTTGATCATCCCGTTTTTCGTATTGGTCGCGCTCTTCACTTGGTCTGGGTCCGTGATCGACGGCATCGACGGCCTCGGGGGCGGGGTGCTCGCATCCATCTTCGGTGCATACTCGGCGATTGCCTTTGCCAACAATCAGATCGATCTGGCCGCTTTCTCCGGAGTTATCACCGGGGCGCTTCTCGCATTCCTTTGGTTCAATATCCCGCCGGCGCGCTTCTATATGGGGGAGACGGGCATGATGGGGCTTACCATCACCCTGGCCACGCTCGCGTTCCTGACCGACTCGGTGCTCATCCTTCCGATCGTATCTTTTGTTCTGGTGATTACGTCGCTTTCGGTGATCCTTCAGTTTTTTTCAAAAAAGTTCCGCGGCAAGAGGTTGTTTCGGCTGGCGCCACTCCATCACCACTTCGAGGCGATCGGTTGGCCGCCGTACAAAGTGACAATGCGTTTCTGGGTGCTCTCTGTCGTTTTTGCGATTATCGGCATAATCTTAGCCATAATCAGCCGATAAAATGAGGCACGCAAGGAGCGAAAGGAAAAAGAAGGTAGACAAATTTTTTCTGACCGTGGTCTTGCTCTTGGCGGGAATCGGGATCGCGATCTTTATCTCCGCCTCGCTCGGAGTGCTGGCCCGAAGTAAGGACACTTTTTATCAGGTCCTTATAAGCCAGATCGGGCTTGGGATTGGGCTCGGAATCGTCGCGATGTATTTCACGAGTAGGATAAACTACAAATTCTGGCGCAAGTCCGCCCTGTTTATTTTTATCGGCACGCTCTTTCTCACCGCGGCGGTTTTTATCCCATCCCTTGGGGTCAGCCACCAAGGGGCGGAGCGCTGGATCAGCCTCGGGCCGGTGTCTTTCCAGCCGGCCGAGGCTCTCAAGCTCGGATTCGTGATGTATTTCGCCGCCTGGCTTGCTTCCTCGCGAGGGAAGATAGAAAAATTCAGGTACGGGGTTTTGCCGCTCCTCATTATGCTCGGCATCATAGCGCTTATCCTTTTCAGCCAGCCGGATACGAAGAGTTTTATCCTGATCGCGGCGACGGGGCTCGGGATGCTCTATCTTGCCGGAGCGCCGCTTCGGCATATTGTCGCCGTTGGGGCACTCGCTGGGGTGGTGCTTGCCACCCTCGTCTTTTTTACCCCCTACCTCAAAGAGAGGGTAAAGACATTTCTTGCGCCCGGTGAGGACGTGCGCGGATCAGGCTACCAGATACAGCAATCTCTGATCGCAATCGGCTCCGGAGGAGTTTTTGGAAGGGGATACGGACAGAGCATACAGAAGTTCAGCTATTTACCCGAGCCGCAGGGTGACTCGATCTTTGCGGTGCTCGGCGAGGAATTTGGATTTGTGGGAACCGTGGCTCTTCTTACCCTTTATCTTTTTTTCGTCCTACGCGGATTTCGCATTGCGAACAATTCTCCGGATACTTTCGGTAGACTACTAACATCCGGAATTGTTATACTGATTACCATGCAGGCCATGATGCATATCGCTTCCACGACCGGCGTTTTCCCTTTGACCGGGGTGCCGCTGCCGTTCGTATCTCAAGGCGGTACGGCGCTGGCGATTAATCTCGCGGCCATTGGAATAGTTTTACAAATTTCTAAGGCTCGGAGATGAAAATCGCTTTTACCGGTGGCGGGACCGGCGGGCACTTTTATCCGATTATCGCGGTTGCCGAGAGGGTGAATCGGATAATCGATCGGGAAAATATTCTTGCGCCGAAACTTTATTATTTCTCGAGCGACCCCTTCGATCGGGAGCTTCTTTTCCAAAACAACCTTGTCTACGAGGAAATTTCCGCGGGTAAGATGCGTACTCACCCGACGCTCAGGGGGATATTTTCCAATTTCCTCGACCTCTTTCGCACCTTTTTCGGAGTCCTCGGCGCGATCGGGAAAATGTATTCGATTTATCCGGATGTCGTTTTCGGGAAGGGGGGGTTCGCATCATTTCCCGCGATCCTGGCGGCGAGGATCCTGCGGATCCCTGTTTTTATCCACGAGTCCGATTCCGCGCCCGGCCGAGTGAACCGCTGGGCGGGGAAGTTCGCGGCGAGAACCGCCGTTTCTTTTCGGGAGGCGGTGGAGTATTTTCCTAAGGAGAAAGTCGCTTGGACGGGGCACCCGGTGCGGATCGAAATAGAACACCCTGCCCCTCGCGAGGAGGCCCTGAAGTATTTCAATTTGGAAAGCGATCTGCCGGTGGTCTTCATCCTCGGGGGCTCGCAGGGAGCGGAGCTCATCAACAATACTATTCTCGATGCGCTTCCGCGGCTTACCAAAAAATATCAGATCCTTCACCAGACCGGCATCCGAAACTTCCAAAATGTTTCCGCCCAGGCGAAAGTGGTTTTCGGTAAAGATCCTACAAAATCCCGCTACGTTCCGCTTGCCTACCTCGGGAACCTTGAGATGAAAATGGCGGCCGGGGCGGCGGACCTCGTCGTCTCCCGAGCCGGCTCCACGCTTTTTGAGATTGCCGCCTGGGGGCTGCCCTCGGTACTGGTGCCTTTCGCGGAGTCGAACGCCGACCATTCGCGCAAGAACGCTTACAATTACGCGAAGGCCGGCGCTTGCGCGGTAATCGAAGAAGTGAACATGACCGCCAACATCTTGGTCTCCGAAATAGAGCGGACTCTCGGGGATAAGGCGACTCTCTCCAAAATGAGCGAAGCGGCAAAAAATTTCAATCAGCCCGGCGCCGCGGACAAGATTGCCCGGGAACTCATCGACATGGCGCTCGCTCACGAGGCAAGTTAGAAAAAGGCGGTTATCGTGCTAAAATAGCCTTATGGCAGGGAAGGTAGTGACCAGATTCGCCCCGTCGCCGACGGGTTTTATGCACGTTGGTTCAGTACGAACGGCGCTTTACGCGTGGCTCTGGGCAAAGAAAAATAATGGCACCTTTATTCTCCGGATTGAGGACACCGACAAGGATAGGGAAGTGGAAGGTTCCGCCGAACATATTTCCGAGTCGCTCCGCTGGCTCGGGCTTACGCCTGACCAGGGCCCCATTTTTCAATCAAAGCGGCTCGATGTTTACAAAAAATACGCAGATGGGCTTCGAGAGGCGGGACATGCATACCCTGATGGTGAGGCATTGCGATTCAAAATCCCCGTGAAAAAACGATATCACTGGCACGATCAGGTTTACGGTGATCTCACGGCAGGTGAAGAGGCGCTTGAGGACTTTATCATCCTCAAATCCGACGGTTACCCTACCTATAATTTCGCACACATTGTCGATGATATCGAGATGGGGGTGACGCACGTCATGCGCGGAGAAGAATTTATCTCGTCAACTCCGAAATATTTGTCTCTCTACGAAGCACTCGGAACTACACCGCCTTTCTTTGTGACTCTGCCGCTCATCCTGGGGCCCTCTGGTCAGAAGAAGCTCTCCAAGCGCGACGGGGCTAAAGATCTCCTCGACTACCGCGACGAGGGCTATCTTCCTGACGCTTTTATCAATTTTCTTGCACTCCTCGGCTGGAACCCGGGTACGGAGCAGGAGATTTTCTCTCGAGAAGAGCTCAAACAGGCCTTCGATATTTCCCGCATTCAAAAATCGGGCGCGCAGATAAGCCAAGAGAAACTCGACTGGATCAACAAAGAACACATGAAAAAACTGCCATCGGGAGAAGTCAGGGACAATATTTTAATACGCCTCCCGCCGGAACTCCAAAATGAAAAACTCATCCCGATTATCTTCGAGAGAATTTCAAAATGGGGCGACACCGCTGGGATGCTCGGAGCAGGGGAGCTCGATTTCTTCCTACGGAGGCCAGAAGTGGATAAGAAGAAGCTCGCCTATAAAAATACACCAAGCGAGCGAATCGAGAAAAATTTGAAATTAGCCGCCGAGGCGCTGAAGAATATTTCGGAAAATAATTTCACGAGAGATTCGGTAAAAAATGCACTGGACTTGATTTCCGCGAACCTAGAGACGAGGGGTGAGCTCCTGCATCCGGTGCGCTACGCGCTTACCGGGCGCTCGAGCTCGCCGGACCCCTTTATTATTTCTGAAGTTTTAGGCAAAAATGAAACGATCGCACGTCTCGAGAGCGCAATCTAGGGCATTTGTACTGGTCGCGCTTCTCTTCCTGGGGGCGCTTTTTATCTACTCACTTGCCTCGGCCGAGACGGCGAAAGAGCTGAACCAGAGGATCGACCAGAAAAACTTGGAGATAGAGAAACTTGAAGAGGAAATAAAAGTTTATCAGTCGCAGCTTGATAGTCTCGGGAAGCAAAAAAATTCTCTAAATGTTTCCCTGAGCGAGCTCGATGTGACCCGGAAAAAACTCTCCGCCGATATTTCTATTACCCAAAGGAAAATAGACAGGACCAATCTCGAGATCTCCGGCCTGAGTTCTCAGATAGTCTCGAAAGAAGACTTGATCGCAAACAATCTGGAAGCGTTGGCCGGGGATATCAGACAAACCGCCGAGCTTGAGCGGCAGAGTCTGGTGGAAATGCTACTCTCCGATACGGATATGACAGTGGTCTGGAATGATTTCGACAACCGCCAAGCGGTGCGGGAGAAGATAAAAACTGCGATCGGGGAGCTGCGCACGACAAAAGTGGAACTTGAGGACACTCGAGAGGAAAGCATAACGCTCAAGAACGAACTCATCGCGCTCCGCGCCAAACTTTCGGACCAGAAAAAGATCGTCGAGGAGAACGTAAAGGAGAAAAACAGGCTTCTCCTGCAGACAAAATCGAGTGAAGTCACCTATCAAAAAATATTGGTGGACCAGCTGGCGAAAAAAGCCGCATTTGAACGCGAGCTTCGGGACTACGAGTCGCGGCTTAAGTTTATCCTTGACCCCTCTGCCTTGCCCGAGCCGGGCGTGCTTTCCTGGCCGCTTGATTCGATATACGTTACGCAGGAGTTCGGAGCGAAAACCGGCCCGCATCGCACTTACGCGAGCGGCCACTCCGGCGCGGATTTCCGAGCAAGGACGCCCTTACCGGCATATGCAATGGCCGACGGCGTCGTAAAAGGGGTGGGGGACACGGACCTGGCCTGCTCCGGGGTGTCCTTCGGTAAATGGGTTTTTGTCGAATTCAACAACGGACTTTCGGCTACCTATGGCCACCTTTCGCTCATCAAAGTTCAGGAAGGGCAAAGAGTAAAAAGGGGGGAGACGATTGCCTACACCGGAGGCACCGGCCGAGTCACCGGACCGCACCTGCATGTGTCGCTTTATGTTGCGAGCGCTGTCAAGGTGGACACGGTGCCCTCGCTCTCATGCCCCGGGAGAATACTCAAACAGCCGATCGCGCCGACCGGCGCATACCTCGACCCGATGTACTATCTGCCACCCCTGCGCTCCTAATGTGGTAAAATAAATGTATGGCAAACAAGGGCCTCGTCTCCATAATCGGCATCGTCATCATCGCGGTCCTGGTGGCGATGGCCTTGAATTATTTTCATCTAACTGTAAAAGTGACAGTCGAGAAGTCCCCTACTAGCGTCGAAAAAGGGGAGACCCTGCCGGGCAAGAGCCTCTGGAACGATTATTTCCAAAAGCCGGTAGAGTCGCTCCTAAAATTTTTTGAAGATCTCATTGATTACATCGTGCGCAACGTGAAAAATTTATCTTCCGGTGGCGTCACCGGTGGAGTCCGGGTGCCGGGTTCGCCTTATTGAAGCCTACTAGGGAGTGCTAACAACATATATTGTGCGACGTTGACTATCCTTACTTACACGTGCTTGAAAGCTCATACCCTGCCCTTTCGGCCTCCTCGGCGGTACTGAAATAAATTTTATTCTCCTCCTTGAGAGTTTTTCCGCCGGAGCAACCGATGGAATAGTATTTTTGTCCCCTATTCGATGCAAAATAAGCCTTGCCGCTCGGTGATGGGAGTTGGTTACTTTTCGTAACCACCTGATTTTCTGTCGCGCTTAATACGTTTGCCGCTTGGCCAGGATATTCTATCCTCACGCCGGATGAACCTGCTTCTTTTGATAGTCTGCCGAGCTCAAACGAGCCCAAACCCACCAAAATGAGGATTATGACGATCATTATGGTCTTGCCGCGCTCGCTCTTGAGAAATAGCTTGATTTTATCCATGAAATTGCATATAATATATCACACTTATGGCACATAGAAAAGCTGGCGGAATCGCCAAAAACCTAAGAGATTCGAACCCCAAATACCTCGGCACCAAGCTCGCCGACGGGCAAACAGCCCGCGCAGGCAACATCATAGTCCGCCAGAGGGGCACTCCGATACTTCCCGGAGAGAATGTAGGCATCGGTAAGGATCACACTCTTTTTGCCCTGAAGGACGGCAAAGTCAAATTCAGTTCGCGTAGAAAAACCTCTTTTAACGGCCGCACGGTCGTGAAAAAAGTGGTCAGTGTGGAACAAATTTAAGCGATATTGAGTTCACGCAGTGGCGTAGGTCCGCCGGCGTCAAACCCTCTCCCTCGAAGACATGGCCCAAGTGCGCTCCGCAATGGGCGCAAGTAATTTCAGTGCGCAGGCCATCGGCATCCAATGTTCGCTTGACTGCGTCCTTGATCTCATCGTCGAAGCTTGGCCAGCCGCACTTCGCATCAAATTTATCTTCAGATTTGTAGAGGGGCGCGTCGCATCGCTTGCAGACATAGAGCCCTGGTGCATCGAAATGCTCGAACTCTCCCGAATACGGCGCTTCCGTCCCCTTCCCTTCTATAACCTTTTTTTCCTCTTCAGTTAGCGGGTTTAATTTCACTCCTCGCTTTTCTCAATTACTAATTTGAACGAGGATTTTTTGTTGGCGACTTTTACAGGAATTTCGAATTCACCCAGTGTTTTCAAAGGTTTTTCGAGGTCGATGAGTTCTTCTTTTATCTCGATATACATTTTCCCAAGCGCCTCCACGATTTCTTTTTTGTGAATGCCGGAGAACAAGTGCCCCTTTTCATCCGCCTTCGCTTTCATATTTACGACTTTCCCAGAAAGCTCTTCCAAATTTTTCTCGAGCAGCTCCTCCTGAATCTCTTTCTCGACGATTATTTGTTTTTTCCTTTCTTCAAGCTCCTTGAGGTTTTTCTCACTCGCAACTTCCGCAAGACGCCTCGGCAGGAGAAAATTCATCGCGTAGCCGTCATTCACGTCTTTGACATCGAACCTTCTCCCGACTCTCGGGACATCTTGTAAGAAAATTACGCGCATCTTTATTCTATGCCGGGCCAGTTCTCTAGTAGCTCGACCGCTTTATCCATTTGCGGATCACTAGTGGAGTCTTCTTCAACCGCGGGTTCCACTTCATAATCCGGCGTGAGCCCCGTTTCTGAGATCAAGTCGCCGTTCGGGGTGAGCCACTTTGCAACCGTGAGCTTCAGCAAGGTGTCGCCGGTGACTTCCACTACTTCCTGCACCGAACCCTTCCCGTAACTTTTCGAACCCACCAGGATTGCCCGCTTATGGTCGCGCATGGCGCCGGCCAGGATCTCCGAGGCGCTGGCCGAGCCGCTATCGATCAGAATAACAAACTTGAGCTTGTTGTTGAAGACATTGTAACCCTTAGAACGGTAAACTTCCGGCTCTGAACCTTCTCCGGAGTCCTCGGTGACGATGACTTTACCCTCCGGCAGGAACCAGCTCGCCATCGAGACCGCGGCCCCGAGGTAACCGCCCGGGTTCCCCCGCAGATCGAGGAGCAGTTTGTCGGTCTTTGCCTGGGAGAATTTTTTAACCGCATCTCGGAAAAGCGAGGGGGAATTTCCGCTGAAGCTGTAAAGTCTGATGAGGTAAATTCCGTCCGGCCGGAGTTCGGTATCAAGCGTGGGTATATTGATTATGTCCCGCACTACTTTGATCTCCCTGGGCTCCTTTTCGTCTTCGCGCAGAAGCGAAAAAGTAACGGTCGTCCCTCTCTCCCCTCGTATGAGCGTCACTGCTTCGTCGACGGAAAGGTCGGTGGTAAGCTCCTCGTCGATCTTGAGGATTCTGTCACCAGATTTTATTCCAGCCCGATATGCCGGAGTATCCTTAAGCGGAGCGATCACTATGAGCACCCCCCCTCTTTTTCCTATTTCCATGCCCACTCCGCTGAAGCTTCCGGAAATGTCCTCTTCAAAGATCTTGGCCTCTTCCGGAGAAAAGAAAGTGCTGTAAGGGTCACCGAGAGAGCTGATCAGGCCCTGGATCGCGCCGTAAACTTTATTCTGGTCACTGACATCCTCCGCCCCGGGGTACTTTTCGTTGATGATATTCCAGACCTCCCAAAAAGGAGAAAAATCCGCGGTTGTCGCCACGGCTGTTTCCTTGCCGGAGAGATTGAGCACTCGTTCTATCGCCGGCCGGTCGTTGTAGCCCACATAGAGGCCGATGCATAAGAACAAGGCCGAAGAGGCAACTACGGCAAGTGCGGTCCTTGTTTTGAAAAATTCGAACATTTTTATTGAGCGTCCTTATTCTCTGAAAAATTCTCGTAACTGGCCGGCTCCGGAGACTTTTCTTTGCGGTAGATGAGATAACCTACGTAAGCAATAGCGAGCCCCGAAAGCGCGATCAAGAAGTTTTTTACCGCGAGCGGAAACCCTAAAAACGGCAGAAGCGCGATCCAGATGCCGGAGATGAACCATATCCTTCCCCTGTGCATCTGTCTATTATATCTCGGCGACTAAGGAAGCGCAAATACTACGTTTGCGCTCGTACCTTCTGGGAGAAGCACCCGAGTAGTGCTTGTGAGTTTGGTGTTTAGTACGAGGAGAAAGATGATAATCGCAACGAGAGTCGCGCCGCGAAGGAGCGCCAATGGGTGCCTTTTCTCGGCGGCAATGAATGATGCAAGGACGAGTGCCACGAGGATTACAATTAACATGATCGCAAGGATATTCGTGACAGATTGCTTCGGAGATGAAAGCACTTCATCCAAGGCTCCTCTGGCCGGAGTGTGAATACTCTTCGGTGCCGGTACGGAAACAGGAGTTGCCTCTTCCCCGAGAACCGTTACCGGCGCGGGGGCGCTTGTCACCGCGGGCGGAGTCGTGGTCGGTACTGGTGAAGGAGCGGGTGTCGGAGCCGGTGCAGCTTGCTCCGCCGGAGCCTGTGGTGGAGGCGGGGATGTCGGAAGAGATTGCGCGATGAGAAGAGGCCTGCCGAAAAATTGCGCAACAAAAATCGTACTTCTGCCCTGGTATGTTCCGCTTGCTACTCCGATGCCCATCTCGGTGAAGTCGCTCCGGACGATGTTTGCCCTATGGGACGGCGAGTTCATCCAGGCACGAGCCACATCCGCAGAATCAGAAAAATTGACCGCGAGGTTCTCCCCGGCTGCGCTGTATCGATACCCAACCTCCCCGAGCCAATACCAAGGAGTTACTCCTTCCGGGCTGGTATGCGCGAAGTACCCCTTCTCTGCCATATCCGCGGCCTTCAGGTTCGCTGCCTGGTCAAGTAGCGCATTTTCTGTAACTGCCGGGATGTTATTTTCTGCGCGCGCCTCGTTGGTGAGCGTGGTAAGCACTCCTGGCAGCACCGCCGCGAGGAATTTAGTCTTATCAAAAACGACGAGCGACTGGACCAGGAATCCGAGCTCGATCACGATGATCGCAAGGAAAAGGAGCGTCATCGTCTCATGGCGCAGAAAATGCGGCTCATGAGCGTTGCCTTCGTGCGGTATGAAGTATTTCTTAAGCCACTTGATCACTCAAGCATTATATCTAATTTCAAAGAAATTTTCAAGGCCATGCTTCAACCGGAAATTTTTACCTAAAAATGTCCTTAAACAGATTGAAGAATTTCGCGACTGAAGAAGTGGGACGGTCGGCCTCTTCATTGTCTAGCTTCACTTCCGGAGGAGTTGGGATTGGAGCAGAGCCGGAATTAGCCTTAGCGAGTAGAGCGGGCAGAGCTCGACTCGCCCAGTTAGTAAGCGGCGGGATCTCTAGGGAGAGATCCGGACATTCAAGCTTGTTTATCCACCGCAGAGTGGTCTGGTAGACGATACCGGTCGGTTTCTCCAAGTTCCAGGGCGAGAGAATTTCCTCGGCATATTTCTCTTGGAAATCTTTGACCAGCTCGAGAGTGAGCTCTCCGTAGAAACCGGTAACCGGCAGGTCGGCGCCCATTTCTTTGTTTAGGAACACTTGGAGTTTTTTAACTTGTTCAATGTCATTATTCTCGCCCCGGCGCATAAATTTGTCCAAATACAAGCCGCAGCTTTCACCCAGAACTTCGCCTTCCACTTCCGCTTCATCGTTTAAGATCGTGATGAGAGAAGTGGCAATATTAGAATCGGCCTTGGTTCCCAGGGCTGGATTTTGAAGGTAGTTCCCTCCCCAAGCTTCGACCCAGGCAGAATTTGTGTAAGTCCCTGAAGCGGTATTTTCGTTAAAGATGGCGGTGTAGGTTATTGTGATTTCTTCGTCAGAGAATATTTCTCCGAGCTCCCAGCTGTTTTCCGAAACAATATTGCCGCTCTCATCCTTAAGTACGTCGCGGAGTACCCCCGCAAAAGCAGAGCCGCCACTATTTTCTACCACAATCTCATAATCCACTGACCCCGGTACGGTAATCACTTCCCGGGCGGAATTTTCCTTAACCACTGAAAGTATTGGATTAGTGGTGATGTAGAGCGTTGTTGGCGCGTGCCTCGAACGGCGCGACGATGAACGGAAGATCAGGAGCGAGACAATGTCAGAGTTGTCCTCCAAACTGGCGTCGGTCTCGTTAGCCGAGATCTCGAGAGTATGGTCGATCAGAGTTTGGCCGCGCGGTATGGCATCGTTTACTCGCGCGCTGTAGGAAAACTCCTTTGTTTCGCCGGGCACCAGACTCTCTAATCCCAAAGAGTAAGCTTGGCCCGGTTCCTGGCCTTCAAAATTGATGAGCGGAGAATTGAAATTTCCGCTAAATTGCACGTTGCTGGCACGGGCGTCGCCGCGGTTGGCAACCGTAGTGTGAAATGTTACTTCGGAGCCAGGCCCCAAAACTTCCGGACCTTCGGCTTGGGTAGCCACCCAGATATCCGGCTGGCCGAAGGAAACATTCCCGCCCCAGTCTCCGAAAATGTTGATGAGAGCAATGACCCAGTTGGAACTGACCACATTGGTATTGGCAATATTCAAGACATTGGCTCCGGCAAAAGCGTCGCCGGTCGTGATGGAGCCGACTCCCCCGCCCCCGACTTTGTTTTCTCCGGTCAAAGCAAACACCTTCACTTTATTAGTTATGGCGGCCCGGTTATCTGTTGTGACATCAATCTCTCCCCCGCCCTCCGAGTTTTCTTGGTTCCCCTCTTCGTTTTCCGAGAAAAGTTCGATGCCGCCCTGCGTCTCCGCCCAGGTTATCCCTTCCGGGGCGTTGAAGACAGTGCCGTCCCAGGAACCGAAAATTCTAAATACGACGTAGAGGTTGGAAGTGTTGAAGAGATTGGTGTTGACGAAGTTAGAAACATTAGCGCCGGCGAAGGCACTGCCTGTTTCTATAAGCCCCTCTTCACCGCCTTCGACTGCATTCGCTCCGGTTTCAGCCGAGACTTCCACTTCGCTCTCGATATCTGCAAAATTGTTGTTGGCAACTTCTCCACTAGAAGATCCCGACCCGGAGAAAAAAGAAGAAAAGAAATCAGAGTTTGGGAAAATGAGGTCACCGTCCCAATCGCCGAAATTATTAAAGGCGAAAAGCAAGTAGTTGGAATCGATAATGTTAGTGTTGGCGAGATTCACCAGATTGGCCCCGGCGTAGGCATCACCGGTAAGGATAGAAGCAAGCCCCGCGGCGCCGGCCGAGTTAGTGCCTGTTCCCGAACGGGTGATGAGCACGTTCGAGATCAGAGCGTTATTTTTTATTTCCGCTTCGAGGGTTGTGCCGAGAGCGTCGCAATCTGGAGGACCGCAGGGATCCTCGGAGGACGTTTCGGAAGAAGCTAGCGGCCGGAGGTCTACGTGACCTAGATAATTCAGGAAATTATTTAAAAGATAAAGAAAACCGTTTGATTCTATGAGGTTTAGGTTGACTACTGAAACGACGTTGGTGCTTGCCATGGCGTCCCCGGTCGCTATCTCGGCCTCGCCAGCGATGTTTAAGGCGCTGTTTTCTCCGGTTTCGGCTGCCGTTTCGGATTCATTCTCGACAACTGCCTCGTTTTCAATAGAAACATCCAGACTGGGTGTACTCTCTGGACTTTCGAAATTCTCAACAGCCTCCTCCCCTCCTTCTGAAGGAGGGGCAGGGGTGGTGGTTTCCTCTGGAAGAGGTGAGGTTTCAATCTTAACCACATTCACGTTGACCTCATTCACAATCTCGGTTTCAGCCGTCGCGTCGCCGGTTACTACTTGCCCCGTTTCTAGCGGGGTTTCTTCCGCAGGCGGGGCTGGGATGGTAATTTCTTCCGGCGGAGATTCCGCTTGCGGTGAGCTTGTCGAATCCGGAGGTACTTCCTCGGCAATAGCTCCAAAAGGATAAAAAGGCACAAACACTAAGGCCAAAATTAAAACCAAGCTATTCAATTTAAAATATTGAAAATACATATTTGAAAATTTTTCCAAAGAAAGCAAAGAAAGCTAGAATTCGACTTCCCTTCCCCTTCTCCATCTCCATCTCTATCTCTATGCTCTCTGCTTCCGCCACTTCCGTCTCTTCAATGACGCTTTCAATTTCCTTCTTTATCACCGCGTCCTCGCCTAGGGGTGCTACCACGGTTTCGTCAATGTCGGTTATCACCTCTCCGTTAATTTCGGTGTAAATTTTCACCTGCGCCTGGCCCTCCCCTTCTATGACCGTTCCTCCCTGCGGTGAGCCCATCGAATCCGCCGGGCCGGCTGAATTGCCTCCGGTCGAGGCCGAGGCCGAGACGTTGTTGATAACATCTGTGGCCGAAAGAGGCGCTCCCGGGGTAAGCGCTAAGATGGCAAGTAATATTTTTACGGCAAACTTTTTCATATCCCTCGAACTCTCCGCCGTCCCAAAAGACACAAGCGACACAAGAGCCAGCGGAGCGCCCGAAGGCCCCTCTGCCCAAGTGAGCGAGGGAACCTTCAAGAGACTAGCGTCGGACGCGAGTGATATTCGTGTTGACGAGGTTCACAATGTCAGATAATGCGCCGGCATCTCCGGTGCCAATTGAGCCGCCATTGCCGCCGTCGCCGGCGTTACCGCCGTCGCCGCCAGTATTGCCGTCGTCAGAATGAATGACGCTACCGCCGTCACCGCCGCCTTCACAACCGCATCCGGCGTTTCCGCCGTCCGCATCGTTGTTGCCGGTGGAAGCTACGACATCTACGTAGTTGTAGACGTAAGCGTCGTTGTCGTTGGTGACAGTAACATCATCAACGTCCTCACAGTCGCAATCTACTTCAACGTCAGTATCGTTGAAGTTGACGTCGTTGAGAATAAATGATGCTGCCCCGGCATCTCCGGTGCCAATTAACCCGCCATCACCGCCGTTGCCGCCGTTGCCACCGTTGCCGCCGGTATTGTCATCGTCAGAATCAATGACACTGCCGCCGTCGCCTGCACCACTGCCGGCCCCGCCGTTGGCATCGTTGCCGCCGGTTGAAGCTCCGACATATACGTAGTTTTCGACGCCAGCGTAGTTATCGTTGTCGACGGTAATGTCGTTCCAATGCGAAGCTAAAGCCGGTGAAGCAAACGCTAGAAGAGCTAGAACCGCAAAAATTGCTGTAAGTTTCTTCATTTTGTTTTTTGTTGGTTAATTTATAATAAGAATTCTTCTTTAGTCCCTTAAGGGCCAACGAAAGAAAAGTTCCTTTTTATCGACCGCTTGGATTATTTGAAACCCAAGAGAGAAGGGACTCCATCCCCTCTCTTTCGAGATCCAACGCAAAAACCGCACGAAAAAAATTCGTGCGGTTTTTGTTTTCACAGGTATTCTTTTGTGGGCGGGAAACCTGGGACATGATTTATGAATGTATCTCTTGGTTTCCCGTCAAAAGATACCCTATTTAGCTTACATTTTTTATACTACACCTCTTTTTTTGGTTGTCAAAGTTTTTTTCCACAGCTTGGCTTTGACGGCGAGATGATATAATTGGGGCAAGAAAAGAGACTCTTGCCGGAAAGATATGCTGAGGTTTACGGAAGGAAAGTTCCCAGGAAGGACGCTAGATGGGAAACTCGCTCCTTACAGAGCAAGAAATCTAACGTCCTTTCTGGGAACTTCGGCAAATAACCTCCATCTCCAGTTTTCATAGTGTACTATATTCAACTATTTTTGTCAAGAGACAAAAACCACTCTTCGTCACTCAGGGCGGTTTTTGTAGTTTATTTTTTATCGCGCTACCACGGGATTCTGGCTCCAGTTTATGAGAGGAGGCAGAGAGTCTTCAACGGTTGGACACAGAAGTTTCTGAGCTTGGTGCAGGCTGGAGAGATAGAAGATACCTGTCGGCGAAGAGATGTTCCAAGGTGCGAGTATCTCCGCCGCGTACCTGGCTTGGAAAGCGTTAACCGCGGCTTCGGTCAAGGGGCCGTAGATACCGTCCACCACTAGGGTGTTGCCTTGGTGAGCGTTCAGAAGGTCGTTCTGAACTTTCATGACATCGGCCGGGACGTTCCCTCTCCAGTTCCTTCTCATGTAGGTCGAGGTCCAGTTGCAGATGTCAGTCGCTGCGCCCAAGACTTGAGGAGCGGCAGCGTTGTCGTTATCATCGCCGCCTCCACCTCCCTGGGGGATATCGCCGCTATCTGTTTCATCATCGTCGCTGGGGTCGTAAGAATCGGGGTTGTTTGCGTCTTCGTCAGTGTGACAGCCCGGGTCAGCTTCATCAATTTCCGAATCGCCTTCATTGTCGTTACCATCAGAGCACTGCGGGGGATTACTGGGTTGGCTAGGTTCATCAGTCTCATTGTTATCATTGGGGTCATAAGAACCAGAGTTTCCTGCGTTGCCGTCAGTATGGCAACCCGGGTCATTTTCATCCGCCAGAGAATCCTCTTCATCGCTATTGTCCGTATTATCAGAACACTGCGGTGTTGGCGTGTGCGGAGGAGTGAAGTCATTGGTGAAAGTACAGGTCACTTCATCGCCAGGGAAGACTGTAACTTCCTCGCCATTTTCAATTTCCACACCGACTGAATGATTGTCGTAGACGCAACTTATGCTTACCAATGTCCAGTTCTCTTGCTGAGTTTCGACAACATCATATGTTTCGCCGTTAACATCCGCAAAGACATCGAAGAAAGAGGACGAGGCGGTGTTGTCAATGGTGGTTAGCTCCAATCCTGGTTCCACTCCCGTTCCAGTAAACGCGAACGTCCCATTGCCGTCGGTCGTATTTTTAACTACCATAATCTTTGCCGTGTCTTCCTCCTCTTCCTCTTCAAAACTGTTGGTAAACGTACAAGTTACATCTTCGCCTTCTTCAAGCTCGATCGTAACAGATTGTCCTTCTACGCTGATGTTTTCAGGGTCTGTTCCTTCACATTCTATTCCTCCAAACTGCCAGTTATCGGGGAGTTCGCCTTCCGTGACTGTATATTCATCAGACTCAAGCTCATCTTCAGTCATCGAAGGATCATCGTTGTCGAGCGAAAATTCTCCCAAGTCGCCGCTGAAATCAAAAGACCACAATTCCACTTCGTCGTCTTCAACTACTTTGATAATGGTGATTGAGCCGGTTTCCTCCCCGACTTCTTCATTGTTAGTAAACGTGCAAGTTACATTTTCGTCTTCGCCGAGATCAATCGTAACGGACCAGCCGTCTACGCTGACGTTTTCTAAGGCTGTTCCTGTACATTCTATCTCTGGCTCGTTCCAGCCAAGGAGCATCGTTTCACTAATTGTGTATTCATCGGCTGCTAAGTCGTCATCAATTACTTCGTCCTCACCATCTTCGAGTGTAAAAGTGTCAAAATTACCTGTAAATTCAAAGCTCTGCTCCAAATCACCTTCATACACTTTAACAATTGTAATCGAGCCGGTACCCTCTCCATCTCCGTCTAGAATTTCGCAGTCATTTTCCCAAATTGCTTGACCTTCATCATCCCAGTTTTGTCCGGGGTAAGAACCATCCTCCTCATAGTGAAACGGAGGAATAATATCACCCTCATGTCCCCCGTGTCCCGTTTCATCCAGAACTGCATTTATGCTCACATCTGGAGCTGGATTATAAGTATCATTCCCCTCGAGATGACAAATGTCCACCTTCTCTTGCTCATCTCCGTCAAACGGATCATGGTCAGCATTTGCGACTAGGACCGCTATCCCCAAAACCAGAGAAAGAACCGTAACAACACCTAATATTTTTCTTGTCATAAAAAAATTTACCTAATAATTAATAAAAAAACCTTGAGAAATCTAGCTAAAATGATACTACCATACATACAATATTTGTCAATGAATTTGGGGATATTCTGTGGAAAAAGAAAAACCCCGCTCGGGCGGGGTTTTCCTTAAAAATTTTTCTAAACTTTTACTCTACCCAGAAGACGTGCGTTAGAACTTTGTTCCCTCTGCCGAAATCCCGAACGAAAACATTGTCTCTCCCCTGCCTATCCTGGCGAACGGCCCTCCCCCAATCCAATCGGTTCTCGAGAAGTTGCTCAAGCAACGCTTTCGCGTTCCTACTTGGAGCGGAAGCGCCGACCGTGGTAGTGCTGTCCAAGTGCGCATAGATTGTTTCAAGTTGTTCATAGTCGTGCGCATTCGGATATTGATTGTCCCCTGCCCCATCGTCGCGCGCGGGATTGTTGGTGTAATCCATGCAAGTGCCCAGATTCGGATTGTAGAAATCCTCGTCCTGGTGATCGAGGCCGAAAGTATGCCCAACTTCCTGGCACATGACCATATTCCTCCAAGCTGGTTTATTGTATCTCGACGTTGTAAAATAAGTGTCGTTTAGCTTGACCACCCCTTGGGCGATATGGGTTCCGCCGGTAATCCAAATCTGCGCGAGCCCGAGCCAGCCGTTCTTGCCGTACTTGCTCGAGCAAACTTCCACCCTGCCTAAGGTCGCCCGGCATCTCTTCGGATTGGTGAGCCCCGAGACAACCGTCGTATCTAAAACACTGGAAAGGGTCCATTTGGTTGAAGCAGTTGCGAGATAGCTGTCCCAAGCCGAAGAGACATCATCTCCAAGCTTTAAGGTAAACGGATTTTCCGTCCTCGCCCAGTGATAAGTCCCCCAAGAATGCTCGGCGGAAGCGGTTGTACCAAGCAAGCCAACAACTGCTAAAATAATTCCTAAAAATATATATTTCTTCATTGCTTATTTCTTTAATTACACTACTAATTCTACTTACCGTCAATTCTACAACCTTCTTCTTAAAAAAGCAACCGTCAACTCTGCTTCTGTGGATAACTAATTATTCTTATTCAGCCTTGCGCCAAAGACATAATTCGTGTTAAGATTGCGAAATCTTCATGCAAGAATTTAAGAAAATTATTGAGCGGGAGCTTGCCTTAGGGCCAGATATTTCCATTATTAACCTCATTGATCAATTAATTCGGCATGCCTCCGCCGTATTTGCTTCCGACATACATATTGACCCTAACGAAAGAGCTCTGCGCGTCCGATTCCGAGTGGACGGGGTCCTGGAAGATTTCTACACTCTGCCCAAATCCATCCACTCCGAAGTAATTTCGCGCATCAAGGTGCTCTCCAACCTCCGAACCGACGAGCATAACGCCGCGCAGGACGGCCGCTTCCGGAGCATCATCGACTCTGGCTCGGTCGACCTCCGCATCTCCATCGTCCCCACCTATCACGGAGAGAACGCGGTCATGCGGCTCCTCTCCGACCGGATGGATAATTTCACGCTCGAGACTCTGGGCTTCTCAGGCCCAAACCAAAACCGGATCCTCTCTGCCGTCAAAAAGCAAAATGGAATGATTTTGGTTACCGGCCCGACCGGCTCCGGCAAGACCACCACCCTCTATACGCTTATCAAAACAATGAATTCAAAGGACATCTCGATTGTGACCATCGAAGACCCGATCGAATATGCCGTAGAAGGAGTGGAGCAAATCCAGGTGAACTCAAGATCGGGGCTGACTTTCGCGAACGGCCTGCGCTCAATCCTTCGCCAGGACCCGAACGTCATCATGGTCGGCGAAATCCGCGACACTGAAACCGCCGGCATCTCCGTAAACTCGGCGCTGACCGGCCACCTTCTTCTTTCCACTCTTCATACCAACGATGCATCGACTACCCTGCCCCGGCTTCTCGACATGAAAATTGAGCCCTTCCTCATTGCCTCCACCGTCTCGATCGCGATCGGCCAGCGACTGGTCCGGAAAATTTGCAAAGGTTGCAAAGAACAGAAGGCGCTAACAAAAGAAGAGCGCAAGCGCCTGGCGGAGGTGATTCCGGAAGAGATTCTCAAAGACACTAAAGATTTTTATAAAGGCCGAGGCTGCAGCGCTTGCAACGGCACTGGCTACAGAAGGCGCATGGTTATCGCCGAGGTGCTCCCGGTCACTGAAAATGTCCGCAAGGCGATTCTCGGCAAAGCCTCAGCCGCGGAAATAAGGGCCATCGCCGAGGAAGAAGGCATGGTGACCATGCTCTCTGACGGGCTTCTTAAAGCAATTCTGGGTGAGACGACCGTAGAAGAAGTTTTGCGGGTGACTCATGAATAAAACACTTGGTAAATACAGAAAATATTTGGATTTCTCTTTTTTTTCCTACACCAGTTTTTCTATTAAAAAACAGACCTTTTTTGCGAAGCGCCTCTCGTTCCTTATTCGCGCTGGAATCCCAATACTTGAGAGTGTCTCTGTCATCCGCCGGCAAGCCAAATCGAAATCCGAGGCAAGGGTTTTGGGAAAAATTGCGGCAGATATCATGAACGGCCAGTCGCTCGCCGGGAGCCTCGCTAAATTTAAGGGCATCTTTAGCAGTTTTATGATAAATGTCATCCGGGCCGGCGAATCGAGCGGCGCCCTTACCGAAAACTTAAACTACTTGGCCGATGAACTTCGAAAAAAAGAGCTTCTGCGGAAGAGAATTCTTAGCTCGATGTTTTATCCCCTTATCATCCTCATCGCCACTTTCGGCATCACTGGACTCCTCATTGTTTACATCTTCCCCAAAATTCTGCCGATCTTCAAGAGCTTAAACGTCGAGCTGCCGATTACCACCCGGGCTGTTATTTTTTTATCAGACACTCTTCGGAACTACGGTTTCTGGATACTTTTAGGGCTGGTTCTAGTTGTGATTGCAGTTATCCTCCTCAAAAAACACATGCCGCGGTTTCAATACTTCTATGACGGACTAATGTTCAAAGTGCCGTTTATGGGAAAAATTATTAAAAATTACAACCTCACCAATATCATGCGGACAATGGGGCTTTTGCTGCGAAGCGGGCTAACCCTTACCGAATCGATTTTGATTACCGCTGATACCACCGAAAACAGACAATATAAAAAGGCGCTGGAGAACATCTCTCACGAAGTTATTAAGGGCAGGGGCATGGCGGATCATGTGCGCAAATACCCAGCGCTCTTTCCGGAAATCACGGAGAATATGATTGCAGTCGGAGAACGAAGCGGCAACCTCTCGAACACCTTCACTTATCTATCAGAATTTTATGAAAACGAGTTTGACGACCTCACCAAGAATCTCTCAAGTGCGCTTGAACCGGTGCTGATGATTGTGATGGGCGTTATCGTCGGCTTCGTTGCCATCTCTGTCATTACTCCGATCTACAGCATTACGCAGAACCTAAAAGTTAGATAATATGAGGCGCGGCTTCACTCTGGTTGAGGTTCTGGTGGTGATGGGGATCGTGGTTCTTCTTTTTGCTGGAGGATATTTGGTCACCGTCGACACTTATGGGAAAAATCTACTCGGGAGCGAAGAGGAAAAGCTGGTTTCAATTCTCTCCAAGGCCCGCAGCCGCGCGATGAACAATATTGATGCGACCGATCACCAGGTTGAAATCCTCTTAGATAAATATGTTCTTGATTCTGACGAAGAAATTGAGAGAAATGAGAAAATTGAAATCTCCGGCATAACCGAAATTACTTTCGAGCAGCTCTCCGGCCGGCCGGACGAGGTCGGTGATATAGTGCTTAACGATGGCACCCGTACCGAGACCATAACTATCAACCAGGAAGGGATGATTAATTGGTGATGAAAAAGAGAAACAAACAAGCGGGCATCGTAACGATAGAACTCCTCATCGCCTTTGCGATTCTCGTTTTAAACATGACTGCCATCATGCTTCTTATCTCCGGCGGGCAAAGCATCTATGTCGACTCGGAGACGAACACCGAAGCGATAACCAAGGCGAAGGAAATGCTCGAGGTCGCTCGGGCCGATGCGCATGAGGATTTCGACAGCGTGGTTCCCGGCACAACTTCTGATGATATCTACACCAGAGAGCTTAAGGTTAAGGACCTGACCCCTTGTAAAAAAGATGTGACTGCACGGGTCGGCTGGTCCCTCACCCCGAGGCTCCTTGAAATAACTTTTCAAACTCTTTTGGTCGGCACCGACGTTGTCGCGGTCTTGGGCGGCGATTGTGATTCTGACGGAACTAATTCAGAATGGGACAATCCGATTACAGCGACTTCAATTGGCATCGGCGGGCAAGGGGCTACCGATATTGATGTACGTAATAATTTTATTTACCTTACTTCTACTCCATCCGCGCCCGCGAAAGAAGATTTTTTCATTTATGAGTTTGATCCCGATGCATTAACTCTTACCGAGCGGTGGAAAACAAATGTTAGTAAAGGACTTAATAGGGTGGACGCTATAAATGGATACGCATTTGTTGCCAACAATGACACTTCAAATCACTTGATGGTTTTTGATACAGATTTATCAAGTCCTAGCCTTCTCACCTCAGCCTCGTTGCCTGAGATGACAGCGGGCATTGCCAGAAGTATTTTTTATTACAACGACTTTGTTTACATTGGAACTCAATATCTTGCATGCCCCCCGGGTAGCTGTCTCCCAACCCAGAATAATGAACTTCATGTTTTTGACGTATCTTCCCCTGGAGCACCGATGCATAAAGGGAGTTACAAGACCAATACTAATATCAACGACATTGTAGTCAGAGGAGACTATGCCTATTTGGCAACTTCCCATGATGACAAAGAAGTAATGATTCTTGACGTAAGCGAGCCAGGAGATATAGAAGAGGTCGGAGCATTTGATGCACAGGATGTCCCTAGCGGGGCCGGAGAAGATGGCACAAGTTTATATCTGTTGGGAAACAGACTTTATCTGGGTAGAATAAGGGCGCCATCTTCTAGGCCCGATTTTTATGTACTTGATATCACTGCTAATCCTGCTAATCCTCCAGTATTAGGTTCAAGAAATTTAGGAATGAATCCAAGTGGGCCTCGCGTCACTGGAATCATTGCGAAAGGAAATCTTGTCTTCGTTGGAATGGACGATCCAAATTTTGGACTTAAAATCCTTGATCTCGTCTTTCCTTCTCTGCCATACCATACAACATGCACAAGTTTAAATTTTTCCGAGAACTCTACAGCAATGGATTTTGATCAAGATTTTGTATTTAGTGCAAACAGAAGTAATGATGAAATAAGAGTCATCCAAGACCAACCCTCAACATGCTCATAAAAAATAACAACCAGGGTTTCACGCTTGTTGAAGTGGTCATCTACGTTGCCCTTTTTGCAATTATCATCGGCGGGCTTATCGTGACCGCATATTATCTTTGGCAAAGCGCGAGCACTACTGGCGGGAAAGTGGCGGCTGGCGAAGAAATAAATTTTGTTCTGAAAAAGCTAGACTGGACGCTGACTGGTGCGGAAGGCGACACGGTCTCAACTTCGAGCGGGGAACTTAGTTTCGAGAATCCAAATATTTCTCCTGATGAGATAATATTGAGGCGTGATGGTGATAAAATAGAAATGGCAACAGGCTCTAATGTATATAACTTAACTTCCGATAACGTTAAAGTAGAAAGTTTTGACTTTTCTTACGATTCTCCCAAAAGAACTGTAACCGTTAGTTTTGCCTTAAGCGGAATCGCCTCAACTTTTACAAAATTTTTGAAATTATGACAAAAGGGTTCATCGCGCTATTTTCGGTAATTATTATCACACTGGTGCTTTTAGTAGTGGCAGTGAGCTTAAACTTTACCGGTTTCTTCAGCCGCTTTAACATTTTTGATACGGAGAAGAAAGAGCAAAGTTCCGCTCTAGCCGAAGCATGCCTCGAAGACGCGCGTCTGGAACTTGCGCTTAATTCTACTTTTACCGGAGGGGGCGGGGTAACTCTGGGAACAGATACTTGCAGCTACGAGGTCGAAAGCGGCGGAGAGATCACAATTTCTGCCCAAGCCGGCGACGCATATACCTATTACTGGGCGGAAGTCGACACTAGTGACGCGGAAATCCCGATCAACTCCTTCAAGGAATGTAAGAGTTTATCCACCTGTCTCTAGTTGCTAAATAAAATAACTTATGATATAAAAAACTTCGATTATAAATAATTTTATTATCAATATGAAGAATTTGAATAGGAAGAATAAAGGTTTTACCCTTATTGAGATTTTGGTCGTTATCGGCATCATCGCAGTTTTAGCGGCGATTGTGCTTATCGCCATCAATCCGGCAAAGCAATTCGCTCAAGCGCGCAACACGCAACGGGTCTCAAATACCAATGCGATCTTAAACGCCATAGGGCAGAGGCTAGCGGATAATAAAGGAGTGTTTGAGGGAAGATTTACTATTGATGGAGTCAATTATGATTGTGACGAACTACCTGATCCTATACAAGACATTACTGACGATATGGGAACACTTGCTACTAATGATCCTGTCAATGGTTCGGGAGATTTGGGATGTCTTGTCCCCACGTACATTCCAGCCCTGCCAGAAGAGCCTACATCTGACTCGGGTGGTGATGCATATACTGTAGAGCTATTGGATAACGGAAGGGTTCAGGTTTGTGCCCCGGAAATGCAAAACGAGACCGCACTACCAGATTTACCGGCTGGCGAAGAGTGTGTCACTCGCTAAAAATTCTTAGCAATCAAAAAGCCCCCAATGGGGGCTTTTTGATTTAGGGGTTTAGTTCCCTCCTCCAGAACCCGAATTGCTGCCGCCGTTGTCGTCATCCTCTTCTTCTTCGTCATCGTCATCATCTTTGTCCGAGACGCCGTCATTGTCATGATCATCGTCCCTTTCATCCTCATCATCATCGATATCATCGTTGTCATCGTCGTCATCCCGAACATCAGAGATGCTGTCATTATCGTGGTCATGGCGGCCTCGTCCCCTTTCGTCTACGTCGAGAATCCCGTCGTTGTCATCGTCAGGGTCCAGAGCATCGACAATCCCATCGTCGTCATGGTCTCTCGGCCTTAGGTCCCTTGCGTCACCGTCTCCATCATTGTCATTGTCGCTATCCTGATTATCCGGAATGCCGTCTCCGTCGCCGTCTGCTCGCGGACCCCAGCTGCGGATAATTCTCGCATCAACCTCAAAGCTGCCGTCGGTGGAAGTCGTTCCTAAAACTCCGGCAAAATTCCCAACAACGAAATCAGCAAGCACCCGGTTGGGGCTTAGTATTTGAGTAGAGGCGGAGACATTGATGGTCCAATCTCCTCCCCAGCTGGTTACGACCAAGGAGTTAGTACCGACCGACTTGATAACACCGCGCAGGAGCGTTTTGCCGTCAGGATTGATGTTTAACATCACCGGCCCTGCACTGCCTGGCCCAGAATTACTTGAGGGAGATTGCGCCAGAACAGCTACTGTGCCCACCCCCACTGCTACTGCTGCAAGAATCAAACCGAAAACCCAATATTTTTTCATATATTTTTAATAAACAAACTTAATTAATAATACCCAACGACTACATTATACACCCGTGGTCACTTAATGGAAGTTATCCTTACCCTAAAGAAGGGCTGGCGGTGGCCGGCCCGGCGAAGGTAGCGGGATTTTTGCTTGTATTTTAAAATGTGTACTTTTCGGGCGCGGCCGATGTCGAGAATCTCGGCGTTCACCTTCGCGCCTTCAATATAAGGTGTGCCGATCGAGGTATCCTTGCCATCGTCCCAGAGGAGCACTTTGTCGAAAACCAACTTGTCGCCCTTTTTATGTTCTCCGGCCAATTTTTCAACAGAAAGAGTTGTCCCCTTCGAGACCTTGTATTGCTTGCCGCCAGTTTGTATTACTGCGAATTCCATGTGGCTTATACTATACGAAATTCCTAAAAATGCAAATATTTATCTAATTAAAATAGGGAAACCGCTGAAAGCTCGGTCTCCCGTTTGCTTACAGCGGTTTGATTACTTGATCTGTCCCGCGTCGTCCGTGTCCACCTCTCCTGGCGGGCCTCGGTGCGGGAGTGACCGAGACAACACCATCTTGATGTCGATGAGAGAGTCATTGGCTGGCTTCCCACCGAAGAGGGTGCGTGAGGCTCGAGCCCTGGGGTCAGGGAAAAGCTCCCCGTCGTAAACCTCCTCGAACCCCTGGCGGTCTTCGTCGATGTCGCGGAGGACCACCTGCACATCGACGACATTCCGTTCGTCCATGCCGAGACGGTGTACAATCGACATGCAATTGTCGATCGCTTGTCGAGCCTGTTCACGAATACCACCAGGGACAAGTTTCCCATCTTTCAGGGCGGTTTGGCCCGACAATATCACCAAACTGCCTGCTTCAGAGTACTGACTGTACGGCCAGTCCTGCTCTGTCCCCCGAAGAAGCTCTTTCCTCCACATTTTGAATACCTCCTCCGCGATGATTGTGGACTTACGTTTCCGCTTTCGTTATAACACACTTATGATAGAATTTGAATATGATCGAATCGAAGATTATGGAGCGGTATTTTTTCTTCGGGCTTCTCCTGGCCACCCTTCTTTTCACCTTTTTCATCTTTAAGCCCTTTTTGGTCGTCCTGGTGCTCGGCATTTGCTTCGCCATCGTTCTGCACCCGGTTTACGAGTTCTTTAAGGGGTTCAGGATCCCCAACTTTCTCGCCTCCCTCCTGACGGTAATCTTCTTCATCATCGTGGTCTGCGGGCCGCTTCTCGGCATCGGCAAGCTAGTCTTCGACCAATCACAGGATATTTATGCGAACCTGGTCCGAGGCGGAAGCGCCGGACCATTTGTCGAAAAGGTGGACAACGCGGTCAATAATTTTCTTCCCGGCGATTACGCTTTCGATGCCGGAGAGAAAATTTCGAGCCTGTCGGGCGCCATATCGCGCAACATCGCGCAGATCTTCAGCACTACGCTCACTACCCTTTTCCTCTTTCTGCTACTCCTCCTCGCAATATTTTATTTCCTCAAAGACGGCGCCCGCTGGCGGGAAGCAGTGGTCGTGCTCTCGCCACTTGCGGATGCGAACGATGAACAGATCATCTCGCGACTGCGCCTGGCGGTAGACGGCGTGGTCAAGGGCTATCTCTTGGTTGCGCTCGTGCAAGGGCTGCTGATGGGTGTGGGCCTTGCAATTTTCGGAGTGCCGCACCCAGCGCTCTGGGGCGTGGTTGCAGCCATCGCTTCGCTCGTGCCTACCATCGGCACCGCGCTTGTTTCCATCCCCGCATTCATCTTTCTTTTCCTCTTTGCAAGCGTGGGCAATGCAATCGGGTTCCTCATCTGGTCGGCCCTTCTTGTGGGCATGATAGACAATTTTCTCTCGCCAGCCTTCATTGGCAAGAAGATCGATATCCCGCCGCTTTTCATCCTCTTTGCGGTACTCGGAGGAGTTTCGCTTCTCGGTCCGGTGGGGATACTGATCGGCCCCTTGGCCGTGAGCCTGCTTTATACGCTCATTTCGATTTACCGGCATGAATTCAGAAAAAGTGGAGCTTACTAATACGCTTTCGCGGAAGAGGGAGGTCTTTTCCCCGATCAAGCCGGGCGAGGTGCGCATCTACACCTGCGGGCCGACGGTTTATGACTACGCGCATATAGGCAATTTGCGCGCATATATCTTTGCCGATATTTTACGCCGGACGCTCGAGTATGCCGACTACGAGGTAAAGCACATAATGAATATCACCGACGTCGGGCACCTTCAGAGCGATGCGGATGAAGGCGAGGATAAGATGACGCTTGCGCTCAAGCGTGAAGGCAAACCGCTTACGACATCCTCAATGCACGAAGTTGCCGAATTTTATTTTGGAGCCTTCAAGGACGATCTTGCGAAGCTGAATATCGAGACCCCTGAGCGGTTCCCTTTCGCGAGTGATCACACGAAAGAAGAGGTTGACTTGATCCAAAAACTTCAAGAAAAAGGACTTGCCTACAAAACGAGCGACGGCATATATTTCGACACAAAAAAATTCCCCGGCTACGGCAAACTCGGCGGCATACAGGCTGATATAGAATCGAGAGTGGTAAATCCAGAGAAGCACGACTCCCGCGATTTCGCACTTTGGAAATTCGACGATAAGCTTGGCTATGATTCTGATCTGGGCAAAGGCTTTCCCGGCTGGCATATAGAGTGCTCGGCGATGTCTATGAAGTATCTCGGCGATACTTTCGACATTCATACCGGCGGCGTGGATCACATACCAATTCATCACAACAACGAGATCGCGCAGTCTGAAGGCGCGACCGGCAAACCGCTTGCAAATTTCTGGATTCATAACGAGTGGCTTCTCGTCGATGCGAAAAAAATGGCGAAGTCGAACAAGAATTTTTACACGCTGAGAGATATAGTAGAACGTGGTATTGACCCCGCAACATTCCGTTTTTGGCTCCTTATGGCAAATTACAGAAGCCCCGTTAACTTTACTTTCGAGGCTCTCGAAGGGGCAGAAAGTGCTCTGAAACGGCTCAGGAGTCTCTATTTGAGCATGGGAAGTGAGACAGGTGCAGTAAGCAAAAAATACCGAGACGATTTTGCCGCCCATGTTTTTAACGACTTAGACACGCCCGGAGCGCTCACCGTTGTCTGGGAACTTCTCAAAGACGAAAAAGTTTCTGATGCGGACAAGAAAGCGACACTTCTTGATTTTGATAAAGTACTGGGTCTGGGGATCGCAGGTTGGAAAAAAGAAGAGATTCCGTTAGAAATAAAAAAAATAGTTGCACAGAGGGAAGAAGCAAGAAAAAATCAGGATTGGGAAAAAAGTGATAAACTTAGACAAGCAAGTGTCGCTGGAGGGTATGGTATTGATGACACATCTTCCGGTCCAGAAGTTCACAAATTATGATTAAAACAATTATCAATTCAAATACCAAGGACGCGGACGCGGTGATAGTTTCCGCTGGCTATGAGCGAACAGTTTCTTCACACAAGGGCACAGCCGCGGGGCCGGCGCGGGTGGTAGAGATGCTCAACACGCAGATAGAGTTTTATGACAGGAAGTTTCGTAAAAATGTAAAGGATTTCATACAGATCGCGCATGAAGATCTGGGTGACTTGAGTAAATTTACTCCCGAGCAAACTCGAGAGTTGATTAAGGCGAAGTGTGAGAAGTTCGTGCAAGCCGGCAAATTTATTTTCCTTCTCGGGGGCGAGCACACCGTCTCGCTCGGGCATCTGGATGCTCTGGTAGAGATGCACGACCCAAAAAGCGTGACGATCCTCGATATCGATGCGCATTGCGATCTGCGCGACGACGACAGCGACTACAACGATGTGTCCCCCTCCCGGCTTGCGCACTCGACCGTGATGCGCAGAGCAAGCGAACTCGGTTACCCTATCGCCCAAGTCGGGGTGCGCACTTACTCGCAAGAAGAGCACGAATATTTTTCTAACCCCAAAAATAACATAACAGTCTTCGAATGGGGCAATAAGGAGAAAAAAGAAAAAACCCCTGTTGATGAGATCCTCAAAGCGATCAGGACCAAGGACGTTTATCTCTCTATAGATGTAGACGGCTTTGACCCGGCGCATATGCCCGGCACCGGCACGCCGGTTCTGGGCGGAATTGGCTGGTGGTATGGGATTGAACTGCTTGAGAAGGTGGTTACAAGCTGTAACCTCCTCGGCGCCGACATTGTGGAGGTTTCACCACAGGAGGACACCGTCCTCACCGAATACGGCGCCGCGCAATTATGTTATACAATCCTGGCAAATAAGTTTAGGAAATTACTAACCCCCTAAATCCCTCTTGTCAGGGGGAGGGGAATTCACCTCCCTTGATAAGGGGAGGCTGGGAGGGGTTTAGATCCCCTCTTTTTTAAGGTCCTCAATGAGCTCGCGGGATTTGCGAGAGAGCTTGCCCGGAAGCCGGATATTCAATTTTATGAGAAGGTCGCCGCGCTTGCCCTTTCCGGTCGGTACGCCTTTACCACGGACACGTAGCGTCTCGTTCACCGACACCCCCTCAGGGATTTTTACCTCGATCGGGCCATCCAGAGTCTCTATGGTTCTCGCGGCTCCGAGCAGCGCTTCAGAAAGTTTGAGGTCGAGTGTCATCGAAAGATCACTCCCTTCTCGTCGAAAGGTTAGGTGCCTCGCCACGTTTATTTTGATGTAAAGGTCGCCTGAAGTCCCTTTGGCAACCGCCTCGCCCATTCCGGACATGCGGATCATCTCACCGTCGCGAATGCCGGCGGGAATGACAATCGCGATTTCTTCTTCCCGGCGCTCAACTCCCCTTCCTTTGCAACTCTCGCACTTCTCCTTCGGGACTTCCCCAGTGCCCAGGCATTCCTCGCAAGTTTTTGATGTTTGGATGGTTCCCAAGATTGAGCGCTTTGTCTCGCGGATTTTGCCTTTGCCGTTGCAGCGCTTGCAGGTCTCCATGCCAGTGCCGGGTTTTGCTCCGGCGCCGTGGCAGACCAGGCAGTTCGAAGATTTGGTGATCAGAATGTTTCGCTTCGTTCCAAAAATTGCCTCTTCGAAAGGGATCTGGATCTCCGTGGAAATGTCTCTTCCTCTCCTTACCTCCGTCCGGCCCACGCCGCCGCCGAAGAAGTCGCTGAAAATATCGTTCAAGTTTCCGAAATCGAACTCTGCACCTCCGAAGCCGCCCATGTTGGAGAAATCCCAGCCCGAAGCGGGTCCGCCCTGCCCTCCGTAGCCTTGAGCGAAAGAGGGACCGAATTGGTCATACTGCGTTCGTTTGGTGTCGTCCGAAAGGACCTGGTAGGCCTCGTTCACTTCCTTGAATCTGGATTCATCCCCGCCTTTTTTGTCAGGGTGATATTTGTGGGCAAGCTTATAGAAAGCTTTTTTTATCTCGTCCTTCGAGGCGCCTTTGTCCACGCCAAGAATATTGTAGTAATCTTTAGCCATTGCTTTTTATGTATTATATCATAGGTTCCGCTTCTTTGGAAGTCGTGACCTTTTCCTTCTCCTCGTCCCCTTTCCCCTCATCTTCTTTTCTTTTTGCTTTTCGTTCGATGATCGCTTTTTCCTCGGCGCTTCGGATGATGGTAGCCTCTTCTGCTGCGATGAGTTTTGCCGCTGCGTCTTTTGGTATTGAATATTTTCTCCGCGACGCATCGATAACTTCTTGTCTGTAAGACGGATGTGTGGCCGGAAGCACGTTCAGGGTTTCTGCGGAAAAAGGGTCGTAGGACTCGCCGTCGATCGTCATCTTCATATAAAATTCCTTGACCGCAAGGTTGACCATGTCCTTGACATCGAAGATCGGCGCAAATTCTGGTTTGAGCTTCACAGCGTCCTCGCCGCCAACGCGAAAGCAGACGAGGCTCCCGGTGTTGCCGAGGACCGCATGCTGGACTTGCGGAATAAGCTGGCCGATGTATTGGTGGGCTATAGTTAAGTTGAGCGCGTATTTGCGGGCTTCGGAGAGAATATTTTCAAAAGTTTGAGTGACAATGTTATGAAACTCGTCGACGTAGAGGTAAAAATCAACTCGGTTCTCAGGCGGGATTCTGGCGCGCTCCATGCCAGCCTGTTTGATTTTAGTTAGGAACATTGAGCCGAAGAAGGAAGAGTTCTCCTCGCCGATTCGGCCCTTGGAAAGATTGATCAGTATTATTTTTCCATCCTCCATGAGTTTCCCGATATCGATTTTATTTTCTTTTTGGCCGAAAATATTCCGGAGGAGTGGATCGGAAAGGAACTGGCCGAGCTTGTTCACCAAGGGAATGATCGCGTCGGTGTCGAATTTCTCCGACCAGTCGGCGAACTCGATTGCGAAGAAGCGTTTGACCATGTCGTCGGTGATGTATTCGACCACCTTCTGCCGGTAATTTCGGTCGGTCAGCATCGAGATCATCCCGCGCATGGTGGCGTGCGGATAGTCGAGTAGTGCGAGGCAGGTGAAACGGAAGACATGTTCCAAGCGCGGTGTCCAGTTGGCGCCGAATTGCTTCTCGAGGACCTCGATCAGCCCTTGGGTCAGGATGAATTTAAAAGATGGGTCGACGTTCTGAAGCGGATTAAAGGATGAAGGAAACTCCGAGTCATTCGGATCGATCACGCAGACATCCTCGATGCGCTCCTTGGGGATATAATCCAAAATCGTCTCGATTATGTCTCCGTGCGGGTCCATTAGGCAGAGGCCGTGCCCGTAGGTAATATCCTGCCGGATTAAAAGTTCGAGCAGCTTCGTTTTCCCCACTCCGGATTTCCCGACGATGTACATGTGTCGGCGGCGGTCGATGCGCTTGATACCGAAAATGAATTTTTTCTCCTCGAGTGCGGCAACGTAGTTGGTCCGGCCAATGAAAGAAACTTCTTCCGGGTCAACCTTGCCGAAGACCGGGAGTTCCGGCGGCGGCGGAGCGTATCTGATTATTTGGACCTTATTATGACGGACCATGCTATGATTTTAGCACTTTTTGCTCTTTGTTCATACGGCGAAAAACGGAATTGTTTTGGTTCATGAGCTCATCATAGGCTCCTTCTTCCACTACTTGTCCCCTTTCCATTACGGCAATCTTGTCCGTGTATTTAAGCGTGCCCAGGCGGTGAGCGATTATGAGAAATGTTTTGTCTTTGCCGTAAACGCCTAAAAGCTTTTCCATAATTTTTCCTTCCGTCTCCGAATCAAGCGACGAAGTCGCTTCGTCGAGAATTATTATCGGCGCATTTTTGTAAATCGCGCGGGCGATCCCCAGGCGCTGGCGCTCTCCGCCGGAGAGCATATAGCCCTTTTCACCGATTTTCGCGTCGAGCCCCTCCGGTAGTTTGGCGATCACTTCACCAAGTTGAGAAATTTCAGTAGCCTGATTCAGAAGCTCGCTGTCGCCGCTGCGCATCATAGTAATATTGTCGCGAAGCGAGAGGTTAAAGAGCTCGGTCTCTTGTAGAACTACAGTGATGCTCGAAAGCGTTTCGTTGTGCGAAATCGAGTAATAGTTTTTGTTGCCAATTTTGAATTCACCGGACTCGAGCGCGTAAAGGCCTAAAATTATTTTTGCCAGAGTTGACTTGCCGGAGCCGGAGAGTCCCGCGATCCCCGTCTTTGTATTTCTCGTGAGCGTCAAATTAAAATCCTTCATCCCCATCTGCCCCGACCCGTAATCCATGTTTGCATTTTTAATCTCGATTGCTTTCCAATCTCTCGGGAACGTTTCATTGCCTCTTTTGATAAACTCCGTTTCTCTAAATATAGGCATCATGTTGCCCAGATCGGACCTGAGCTCAATAAGATCTGAATGCATATTACTGAAATCTCCCAACCCATCACGTAGTCTAAAAAAATAGGCGAAGGCAACCAATACTGTTCCTATGGTGATAACCTGAGCGATTACCTCCTTCGCTGTCAAAAATAAGAAGAACATTAATGCTGTACCGTTTATGAACTGTAAAAGATACCACTTACTATATCCCGCTTTTGATCTTTTTATTGACATATCCCGCGATTCCTCTTCTCTATTGGCCACACGCGCGCTAATATTTTGTTCACTACCTAGGGCTTTCACTGCAAGTAAATTGCTTGCACTTTCTACATACACTCCACCCGCAGCTTGGTTAAATTTATTGAATTCATTACTCAATCGTAGAATTTTTTTGCTTAGCGTAAATTCTATCGACAAGAAGAGAGCAGTATAAACGAAGATTACAATGGCCAACTTATAATCAATGAAAGACAATATAATAATTGCCCCGACAATGTCGGCAAAAATTTTGAGAATATCTTTTGTCAAAGCTCCTAGCCAGGACTTGATAGAATCGGCACCAGTAAAGATACGCTGAATTTTGCTTCCAATATTTTCCTTACTGTGCCATTCAAGAGAAAATTCAGTTAACCTTTCAAATCCCCAAATTCGCGCCTTGGCTCTGCCCCTTTGTCCCATTATTGATATATTCATCTTGCTGTACAAGCGAATTAAAGACGCAGCAATATATGTGCCCCCAATGAAAAGAACATAACCATACAGGGGCTCAAGAGGATCACCGGGAGAGTGTATTGTTAAAAGATCAATAATTTTTCCCGTTACATAAGGAGGGACAAAAGTATAGAAGAAAATAGATGAAAGTAGAATTGTAAAAAAAATGAATTTTCTTCTATCATTCTCTAAGAAATACCAAATTGCCTTTGGTACGTCCCACCAGGAAAAATTTTTTACGTCCTCCTTCATTCGAGAACCCTCCTCAAGACGTCTTCAGGCACTTCTTTAGTTTTTTCAGCCTTAGGCTGACCAGCCTCTGGCTGGTACGGCGGAGGCGGCGCAGCTTGCCCTGAGCTTGCTTGTTGTGAGCTCGTCGAACCAGTCGAAGGGGGCACTTTTTCTTCGATTACTTTTTTTAATTTATCCATATCCTCGGCTTTTGCGGACAAATCTCTTGCGTCTTTTGTTTCTTTTCTTTCATTTTTTTTCAAATTCGCAAGCGAGATCGGTGGCGGGGTCGGCTTTACTTCTTCTTTCATCGCTTTGCTCAAAACTTCTTTGAGACCGACATTGTCTTTCTGCTGCCTATGGAATTTTTTTGGGGGAACCTTCGGGCTCTCAATGCCGGTGGGCGAAAATTCTATTCCGAGCGCGGCAAGCGGCTCGTAAAACGTAGCCTCCTTTTCTATAAGCTCTTTTTTCGAAAGGCGGACAGGCTGGATCTCTCCAACCTTTATCTTCGCGTGGCAATCGTCGCAATAAACTGGGCGGCCCGGTTCGGGCTTGAAAGGCACCATCGTTTCTCTTCCGCAATTCGAGCAGATCGCCTTGAATCGCTCGCTCGAGGGTATCGGCTCGTCACCTAGAGCCATCCCGCTCCAGTCGGTGATCTCTTTCTCAACATCGACGCGCGGCCGGCAATAAAGCTCACGAGATGCTTTGATAACTTCACGTTCTATCGCTGGGTCGCTCCGGTTTTCGATCGGGGGCAATGTCTTTGCCGAGAATGGCCTTGAAGTTATGCCGTCGATCATGAGCTTCATGTAAACCTTGTAGTTCGGCAGATTCACGATATCTTGCGGAGTGAATTCCGGCTCGAATTCTGCTTCGAGAAATTCAGCGTCATCGGCACCCACGCGGAAAACTATCATAGTGCCGACGTTGCCAAAGACTGCATCGCGAACAGAAGAATTTTTCTCCGCCACGAGTTGGGCGGTGTACTGGTGCGCGATGGTGAGGTTTAGGCGGTATTTGCGCGCCTCCGATAGGATGCCTGCGAAAGCGTCGGTCACGAAATTTTGGAATTCGTCGACGTAGAGGTAAAAATCCTTTCGCTCGTCCTCGGGGATCCTCACGCGCTCCATCGCCGCAAGTTGGATCTTGGTGATGATCATGCCACCCAAGAGCGCGGAGTTATCTTCGCCGATCCGGCCCTTCGAAACGTTTACCAAGAATATTTTTCCTTGGTTCATGATGTCGAAGATGTTGATGGTGCTTTGCGACTGGCCGACGACGTTTCGGATGATCGAGGTTGAGAGGAACTGACCGACTTTGTTTTGGATCGGAGCGATCGCTTCGTTTCGGAACTTATCCTGCCAGGCCTCGTACTCGTGTATCCAAAATGCCTTGATCACCGGGTCCTTCAGATTGTTGATGATTTTTTGCCGGTAGTCTTTGTCGACGAGCATGCGCGGGATGCCAAGGAGCGTGGTTCCTGGCGTATCAAGAAGCGCGAGGATCGTGTTGTTCAAAATATATTCCATGCGAGCGCTCCAGGCGTTCGCCCAGATCTTAGTAAATATTCCCATCAGGCCCGAGGCGACGAGGTGTTTGTACTTCTCGTCCACAAGTTCAAGTACGTTGAAGCCGATATGATAGTCGGTATCGGCTGGGTTGAAATAAATGACGTCTTTCATCCGGTTTGACGGGATGGCGGAGAGGACGGATTCCACTAATTCGCCGTGCGGGTCTACCACGCAGACGCCTTCGCCGTTCCGGATGTTCTGGATAATCATGTTGAACATCAGGACCGATTTGCCGGTGCCGGATTTTCCCAAGAGATAAACATGCTGGCGCCTATCCTTGCGCTTGATGCCAAAGAGAGTGTTTTTATCCCGATAGGTCGTGAGCCCAAGATAGGTAATCTCCCTATTTATCGGTATTTCCGGAATGTCAGGCATTCCTTAATTATAGCACTATTTTGAAGTTTCGTCGGGGTTCTCGCCCTCCTTTTTCTCTTTGAATTCCGCGTCGCGGACTTCGCCAGGTTGCTCTTCGGGAGTCGAAGATTCTGAACTCGCTGAGGGGTTTGCCTTTTGCATTGCCTCCCCTATTTTAGACATTTCGGCCGAGAGTTCTTCGGTGGCGCTCTTTATAGCCGCAACGTCAGCGCCGTCTTTGACTTCCTTCAGCGCTGCGATCTTTTTATTTACGTTTTCTTTTAGCTCCGCCGGCACTTTCGTTTCGTTGTCTTTAAGCGCCTTCTCGGCTGTATAGATTATCATCTCCGCGGTATTCTTCACGTCCGCAGTCTCTTTCTTCTTCTTGTCCTCCTCTGCATGCGCCCCCGCATCCGCCTGCATTTTCTTTATGTCTTCATCTTTGAGGCCGGAGCTTGCTTCGATGCGAATAGATTGCGACTTGCCGGAAGCTTTATCCATAGCCTTCACGTTCAAGATGCCGTTCGCGTCCACATCGAACGTCACTTCCACCTGCGGCATGCCTCGGGGCGCCGGCGGGATACCGTCCAGAATAAAGCGCCCGAGTGATTTATTGTCCGCTGCCATCGGCCGCTCGCCTTGGACCACGTGGATTTCCACACTGGTTTGATTATCTGCAGCCGTTGAGAAAATCTGCGACTTAGCCGAAGGGATGGTCGTATTTCTTTCAATAAGTTTAGTTCCCACACCGCCCAGAGTTTCAATTCCGAGCGAAAGCGGAATGACGTCAAGAAGGAGCACATCCTTCACATCTCCCTGAAGCACACCAGCCTGCACGGCTGCGCCAAGAGCCACCACTTCGTCAGGGTTCACGCCCATATGCGGCGGCCTCCCGAAAAACTCCTCCACCTTTTTTTGGATCATCGGCATGCGAGTCTGCCCGCCGACTAAAATTACTTCCTGTATATCCCCAACCTTAAAAGGCGATGCCTCCATCGCGCGCTTGGTGATCATCATCGCTCTATCTACAAATTCGCGGCAAATTTCCTCGAGGTCCGCGCGCTTCATGGTGCGTACCAAGTGTAGCGGTCCAGCATCGCTCGATGTTATGAACGGTAAATTGATCTCTGATTCCACTGCGCTCGAGAGCTCGATCTTCGCTTTCTCCGCGGCGTCATCGAGGCGCTGCTTGGAAAGAGGGTCTTTGCGCAAGTCCACTCCGTGTTCGCGAGCGAAGCCGTCCGCGAGCCAGTCTATTATCTTCTGGTCGATGTCCTTGCCTCCGAGGTGCGCGTCTCCATCCGTTGAAACAACCTCAAGAGAGCTTTCCCCCTCCTTGCTCATGTCGACTTGAAGAATAGAGATATCAAATGTTCCTCCACCGAAATCAAATACAGCTATTTTTTCACTTTTATTTTTATTAAACCCGTAGGCAAGTGCTGCGGCGGTGGGTTCGTTTATAATTCTTTTGACATTGAGTCCTGCTATAGCACCCGCATCTTTGGTTGCCTGTCGTTGAGAGTCGTTAAAATACGCCGGGACAGTGATGACTGCTTCGGTGATCTTCGTACCGAGTTTGGCCTCTGCATCAGCCTTGAGCTTGCCTAGTATCATTGCCGAAATTTCCTCCGGGCGATACCATTTGTCCCCCATCTTTACTTCGATTCCGCCGTTTTCAGATTTCCGAGTTTCAAATGGAACTGCCTGAATATCTTTCTGAACTCCCGGCTCGTCGTATGAGTGGCCAATAAATCTTTTGATTTGAAAAACTGTGTTTCTCGGATTTGTTACACTCTGGCGCTTGGCAAGCACGCCGGTCAGCCTGTCACCGTTTTTGGCAAGAGCAACGACAGAAGGCGTGGTACGCATACCTTCAGCATTTTCTAGTATTTTCGGCTCCCCGCCCTCGATGAATGCCATCGCCGAGTTAGTTGTTCCTAAGTCTATACCTATGATTTTTGACATGTTTTTTGCGCTCGCAAATTACTTGTATAATACCAGTATAGTGCTATACTTAAAACATGTCAAGCAATATCAGGAAAATCCTTAAATTACTTGCTGAAAAGCCCGCGATACCCGTAGAGACTCTTAAGGACCGAAACGACCCAAAGGCTTCCTATGCCCTTGCAAGAACCGCAAGGGCCCTTGTAACGGGCGGATATGTGGAAATGCTAAATTCGAGCCGGGAAAGCTATTTGCGGCTTACCAAGAAAGGTAAAACCAGGCTCGATACCATACGCCTAGAGGGAGATGGGATGCCCGTAGCGCAAAATTGGGATGGCAAGTGGCGAATAATTATTCTTGATATCGACGAAGCAAGGAAGAGTGAACGTGAAGCACTACGATATCTCTTGAAGAAAGCAAATTTCGTCTGCGTTAAGAATACCGTCTGGATCTCGCACCTCCCCTACGAGCATCTTTTTGAGAATATAAAAAAGGATCTCGGCCTCACCACCGAGCTCATGATCCTCGTCACTGATAATCTAGACCCCGAAACCCGTCTTGCTTTCCTAGAGGCCCTCAAAAAATAACATCTCTACAAACTGGAGTTTGTCAGGATGTCAGTAGACTTCTTGCTGATAGCAACGCTCGCAGTAGATTATTTCCGGCCGCTCGGAGGAATAAGTGGTTTTGAATTCTTCCAGGCACTTCCCTTCTCCGTGAAAGTGCTCGTTCTTTTCACACATGCATGATCTGTCCCAAAGCTTTAATGGATTTCTTTGTTTAATCCTCTGGAAATGCCGGCAGTTCGGACACAGGCGTGGAAAAGGCAGACTCATTCTTTTGTAGAATTTAAATTCCTCTGGAACAATTTTGAAAGCCTCGGTGCATTGTTCTTCACAACCCCCAGCATGAGCACAAGCGATTGTTTTGTTCAAAATGTCTTCAGGAACGTCCTGGATATGATCAGGGATTTCATTGCTCGCGATATCAATTTTATAGTTTCTTTTCTTCTCTTCCCGCCATTTGTATCCTTGTTTCTCTGCTTGCGTTTTAGTTAAAGGAAAATACTCTTGGGCTATAGTTTCGTTGTAGGCAAGCGGCGAGAGCCAGGCCGGGAAAAATTCCCCGAATTCCTTATTTTTTATCATGTGCTCGACTATTTTGGGCACAAGTTTCTCGTATTCCTCTTTTGAATACTGCTTATTCAGGACGCAATATTCTTTTTTGCGCAGGCCGATGCAGCCGAAAATATTCCGGCATTCGTGACATTCTTCATTGTAACGTGCATCTTGGTTGTTAATATTACGAGTTCCAAAAGCAACATTGTGACCACCAAAACAGTGCGCAATTTCATAGACCAACTCGCTCCCCCACCCCTGGAAGGAGGTATCGTAGCAATCCTTCGCAACGTTCCTAATATAGAATAAAAATCTTGAATCCTCAATTTGAGCAGAGGAATAAGAATCTTTCGTGTTTCGGGATTCATAAAGATCGTCTCCTGTGGAGTTAACCGACTTTATAATCCTCGCAAAGCGATGGATGGCCTGTCTATCCAATTCTGCAAGTTTTTTCTTATATTCTAAGTGAGCTTCAAAACTCCCTAAGTTGGCTTTCTCAATGAATTTTTTGTATTCCTCTCTAGAGTGTGGTTTGTTCCAGATGTGATATTGCTTGTTTCTAAGACCCACACAACCGAAGCAGTTTATGCAGTTTTTGCAGTCAATCAAATAGTAGCTTTCCACGCAAGCTTCTGAATGCCCACTAAAAAATAAATTATTGGACCCAAGGCATTCAAAAAGTTCGTAGCTGAATTCAATCTTCTCGCAGAATGCGATATCCATCGAATCGCCAGAATTGAAAATTTGATTGGCAAAGTATACTCTTTCATTACCCTTTCCCCCGAAAAGCAGATAGCAATCTCGAAAGTCCAGCCCGTAGTTGCAGTATTCGCTATTTACAAAATTCGTCCGATATAGATTCACTCGTGGCACAGAAACCTGGAGTGAACGGAATTGATTGAAAAAAGGCTGAGAAAAATCATAAGGCCTGCCGTAAGAGAGTGGGTCCCATTTGTCGGAAAGCCAGCAGTCCCGGCAGTAAATTGTAAAAGGCTCTTCCTCGTGGTAAATAGTCAGTGTTGATTCTCCGCAGAGAGCGCATTTACGCCGGTAGAAAACACGATTATTTCTAAAAAGGAGTCTCCGCTGGAACCGACAATCCGGGCAGAAAGTCGGCGGTGGCACCTGCATCTTCTCGTAAAAATTAAAATCTTCCGGCTCGATTACGAAGTTGTTTTTACAATTCTGGCAAGTTTTAGTTTCCGCGTTCATTTCATGCTGTCGGAGAACTTATGATAAAGGCGATGCAATTTGTTGACAGAATATTTTTTGAGGCCGAACTTGAGTTGGTTACGCCCTGTAACTACCCCAAGGCGGGTATACGGGACACTTTTTGCTATTTTTTCAAACGCCGGCATGTTTTCCGGCGCAACCGAAACCAATACCCTGCCTTGGCTTTCTGAAAATAAGTTGTGTTTGCTGACATCAACACCCGCCCCAAGCATTCCACCAATGCAGGCTTTGCTTAAGGCAACCGCCAGGCCGCCGGAGGTGAGAGAAATCGACGAGGCAAGAAGCTCTTTTTCTATCGTTCGCTCGAGCGATCTGTATATTTTTAAATTAGCCCTTGCGTCGACCCTAATTCCTTTTTTAGTTTTACCGAGGAGATATATTACGTCGCCCGCGCTCTTGAACTCCGGAGTAACGACTTTATTTATGTCAGGCACGACGCCGATCGAGGAGATAAGGAGAGTTGGCGGCACGGAGACTTTGGTCGGCCGGCCCATAGCATCAAAACCCTTGAAGTCGTTGAACATACTGTCCTTGCCGGAGACGAAAGGCGTCCTGTAGGCAATCGAGTAATCATAGCAAGCACGAGCGGCTTCCTTGAGCTGCCACAAGCGTTCCGGCTCGTTTGAAGAGCACCAGCAGAAATTGTCGAGAAGCGCGAGATGGTCGAGTTTTGCACCGGCTACGACGGCGTTCCGGACAGCGGTATCTATGGCTGCGGCGGCCATATCATAAGGGCTCGTTTCGCTCAATTCCGGATAAAGGCCGAGGGAGAGCACGACCCCTTTTTTTGAAGTAAGTACCGGCTGGAAGACCTGCGCGTCGGTATTGATGCGGCCCGGACCGGAGAGCGGTTTTAGGATCGAGCCGGCTTGAACCTCGTGGTCGTATTGCTCGGAGATGAAAGCGAAACTGCTGATGTTCTTATCGGCGAGAAGTTTTTCCAAGCTTCTCGCGACTGGCTTCGGGCTCGCGGGCTTAGGCCGCCTGGTGCGCAGATGAACTTTCGGTCGGCCGTCGTGCAGGAATCCCATATCCATATCCATTATCTTCTTACCGCGCCAGCGGAGCACGCATCTACCCGAGCCAGTAAACTCACCGATCCGAGTTGCCTCCACGCCGCGACTCTTCATCAGAGCCGCGAACCTCGCCCAATTGCGCTTGGGTACGGCCAGGGTCATCCGCTCCTGCGATTCCGATACCCATATCTCCCAAGGTTGCATATTCGCGTACTTAAGCGGTACTTTTTCGAGGTTCACTACCACCCCCTTTGATTCCTTGGCCATCTCCGAGACCGAAGAGGACAACCCACCAGCGCCATTGTCGGTGATGCTGTGATAGAGATTTTCACCGCGTGCTTCCTTAACCACTACGTCCGAGAGCTTTTTCTGGGTAATCGGGTCACCGATCTGAACCGCACTCACAGGAGAATTCGCATCAATAGCGAGAGATGAGAAAGTCGCCCCATGGATGCCGTCTCGACCCACGCGTCCGCCGATCATAACCACATAATCGCCGGGCTTCGCGCCTTTCTTGTAAAGCAACCGGCCGTGCTCGCGCTTTGGCATGAGGCCGACCGTACCCGCGAAGACAAGCGGTTTGCCCCGATATCTTTCACCGAAACGCACAAAACCCGAGACGGTGGGGATGCCGGAAGTGTTGCCGCCGGCATTGATGCCTTTTATCACCCCTTCCATGATCCTTTTCGGCGGGAACATTTTCTGGGTCAAGTCTCGGTCGCGATAAAGCGGTCTGGTATCCTCGGGCAATCCGAAACAAAAGCCGTATGTATTGGCAATGGGTTTCGCACCCAAACCGAAACCGATAGAATCGCGGTTCACGCCCACGATGCCGGTGATGGCTCCGCCGAAGGGGTCGAGCGACGAGGGAGTGTTGTGCGTTTCGACTTTATGAGAGATGAGGTATTTATCGTCGAACTTGATCGCGCCGGAGTTATCGGAGAAGACGGATACGCAAATATCTCCGCGCCCGCGCTTTTCCCTTATTTTATTTGTGGCACCCTTTATGTAAGTTTTGTAGAGTCCGTCCCGGATATTATCGATCGCAGAAGCGAAGATCGTGTGCTTGCAGTGTTCGCTCCATGTTTGGGCGAGCGACTCAAGCTCGATATCGGTTGGGCGGCGACCGAGTTTGCGAAAATAATCGCGGATCGCCTTCATGGAGCGAAGGTCGAGCGCAAGCGGCCCCCGGCCCTCGATACCCTGCTCGCTGATTTTCTTAAGCTCACTGTCCCCCACCTCAAGGTCAATCTTCGTTACTGGTCTACGCTTCTCAAGGGTGACCTTCGGCACAGATTGGGGAAGCATCAATTTCCCGTTTCCTACCTTGCGGATCTCACCACGCTCAATAAGCGGATTGTAAAGCGAGGCCGCAATTTTTTTCAGCGCCGCCGCACCGACCTTGCCCTTCAGTAAAAAAACTCGCGATGTATATACCTCGATGCCCTTCTTTCCGAGCAGATCTTCGGCCATTTCCCGCACCGTGTGCCCGACGTTGTCGGTGACGCCAGGCAGATAGCCCACTTCGATGGCTAACCTGTGCCCTTCGGCCGGAGCGCGGTCAATATAAAAGCGCTCGGTGACGGGGTTGGTAAGTGCACGGGCAATCTTTGCGACATTTCCGTGCGAGAGACGCGCGTCGAGCGCATAGACGTCGAGTAGGCGAAGGCTACGGACTCCGTACGCGCGCCAGGACTTGAGATATTTGAGGGCTCTCGGGTCCACGCTTCTCGCCGCGACGTATATCCGCGAAATCATACCGGGATTATAACAGAAAATCCTCTCATATGAATGATTCAGCAAGTAATCCAAGGACTTCTGCGTCTGTCACCTGTTCAAATGCGCGGTAGTGAGAACCAACTGCTCCCTTAAACTCTTCCGGCGGCTCAAGTACTATGATCTCATCCACTCCATCACGTTCAAGCTCCCTAATGGACTCTGCCGGTGCAACTGGAACGGCCACGACCACTTTCTTGGGATGATCCTTCATTACTCTCTTAACGGCAAGACGCATACTAAAACCCGTCGCAATGCCGTCGTCAGTGAGGATTACTATTTTGTTTTTTAAATTTATCAGTGGGCTATTGCCACGGTAGGCCAAACTTCTGCGAAGCGCTTCTTTCTTTTCTTTTTCTATTTCATTCGCAAGCCATTTTTTATCAATACTTTCAGCTTCTCCCTCGTTAAGGAGTAGAGTGCCCTTCTCATCGACAACTCCTACCGCGTATTCAGGATTCCCTGGAAGACCGATTTTTCGAACGGGAATAATATCTAGCGGTGCCTTGATTGCCTTAGCTACCTCGTATCCAAGCACAACTCCCCCTCGCGGAAGCGCCAAGACAACCACATCCTCTCCACTGTATTTAAGCAACGTCATCGCAAGCGCTTTCCCGGCTTCGGTTCTGTCTTTGAACATCGCTATTTAGATTTTTTCTTGTGAATTGGCGTCACTCCCCGCCTGTGCACCACGCCTTCCATCCGCGGCGGCCGCGTCAGGCGATCCTTCTCCCGCAGTAATTTTTTCTTATCAAAGGTTTTTCTATTTTTCCGCATGTATATATTTAAATATATATTAGCACAAAGCGTTGTAAAATGAAGAGAAGTTGCTATACTTTCTTCGTATTGGGGGATCGTCTAACGGTAGGACAGTGGCCTTTGAAGCCATTAATCTTGGTTCGATTCCAAGTCCCCCAGCAATTTTACAAGCGCAAGTTCGAGCGGGAGCTCGGGGATGAAAGCACGATCGAGGTTCTGATAGGCATCAAGGAGTGCAACAAGGGTCTTTGAATTAAGGGAACCCGCAGGCAGACTTTTGAGGAACTTAAGGTCATCCTCGGATAAATCATTTTTTATCTCGGTTTCCATTTTCGGCGCGTACTTGAGCATCAGAGCAAATCGGAGCCTCTCGATGATGAGTTTGAGGTAGAGCTTCATATCCAAATTCTCTTTTCCAGCTTTTTTCACCACCCCCATCCCCTTCTCGAGGTCTTTACCAGAAAGCGCAGAGAGAAAATCGTTCACCAGAGCGGTCTTTGGCGCGCCGGTGATCTCTTCAACCGCACTTCGTGATATTTTTTTAGATTTTTTCCCGGCGAAATTGAGAACCCTCTCCAGAGTGCCTTCCGCGTCCCGGAAGGACCCATCGCCCAGGAGCGCGATTAGTTCTGCGGAGCCGCCGTCGAGCTCGTAGCCCTCACGTTTGGCGATATCCTCCACGAGGCCCCGGAGGATCGAGGTCGCGGGTTTCCGGAACGTAAATACCTGGCAACGGGAGGTTATCGTCTCCGGAACTTTATGGAACTCTGTCGTGGCCAGGATAAAGATGACATGCTTCGGAGGCTCTTCGAGAGTCTTTAGGAGCGCCCCCCAAGCGTCCTTGGAGAGCATGTGCACTTCGTCGATGATGTAGACCTTGTATTTCGATTCGAGCGGAAGCGCGCGCACGCCCTCACGGAGCTCCTTGATGTCCTCTATCCCGCGGTTCGATGCGGCGTCGATCTCGTAAAGATCGTTTGCTGTTACCCCGATCTCCCGGGCAAATATCCGAGCGACGGAAGTTTTCCCTGTACCCCGGGAACCGACGAAGAGATAGGCATGCGAGACAGTGGAATCCCTTACCGATTTCTCCAGCACGCCGACGACGTGGTTCTGGCCCAGCACATCGTCCCATTTGGCGGGCCTGTATTTCCGATAGAAAGCGAGTTCCTGCATGAGCGAATTATAGCCGGTTTTTAATGAAATTTAAAGTTTTTTTCTCCACCTCTTTTGCACTCTTTGTCTCCATCAATTCGGCGCGCAGTTCTTTCGCGCCATCAAAGCCGCTCACGTACGCTTTGAAATGTTTTTTCATGATGGCAAAGTTTTTATGCCGGCCGAGAAGTTTTTCGAATAATTTAGTGTGCTCTATCATCACGCGTAGTTTTTCGGGAAGCGTCGGGATTTTTTCTGAGAAAAGCCAGGGGTTCCCGAATATCGCCCGCCCCAGCATTACCCCGTCGCAGCCGTACTTCTCGACTATCCTTTTCGCATCGTGCAAGTTCTCAACATCGCCGTTCCCAATAATCAGAGTTCGCTTTTTCATCTCATCTCTCATCTCAATGATCATAGGTAGAAGTTCCCAATGCGCGGGCACATCGGACATCTCCTTGCGTGTGCGCAGATGAATAGAGAGTGCCGCCAGATCAAGCGAAAGTAAATGCCTTATCCACCCCATTTCTACTTTGTTGTATCCCAAACGGGTTTTAACGCTGACCGGGAGCCCCCCCGATTTGGCGGCGAGAATTATCTCCTCCGCCAATTTTGGATCTTTGATGACGGCCGCGCCGGCGCACTGCTTCTCTACCGCCCTATCGGGGCAACCCATGTTTATATCTATGCCGTCGAAACCGAGCTTCTTGCAAAGATTCACGGCTATTGTAATATTCTCCGGCCTGCCTCCGAAAATTTGCGCCACTATCGGGTGCTCCCGCCGGCTGAATTTCAGATCGACAAGAAGTTTCTTGCGCGCCTCGGGGTGCGCCAATCCGTCGGCCGAGACGAACTCGGTCCAAAATACATTCGGTTTTCCATATTCGGCTATGAGCTCTCGGAATGCGCAATCAGTCACATCCGCCATCGGTGCGAGCGTGAAAAATGGCTTCTCAAGTTTTTCCCAAAAGCCCTGATCTCTCATTTGTAATAAACTTTGTTCCCGAAACGAAGGTCGATATATTCAAGTGCCTCGAGTTTATCTTTCAAGTCTTCGCTCCCAAGCACCAGCGCGAGATTATCCGCAGTTTTTTCCGCATCCTTGTCAAGCGGGAAAATTATTCGCGCAACGCCGCTCTTTTTCTGAAAATACAAAGCCGCGCCCCCTTCTTGAGAAACAACAAAGTGGGAAACATCCAACCCGAGATTGATAGCCACGTCCTTGTAAACTGACAGCTTTCCGAAGTTTGAGGAAGCGAAGGACACTCCCTCTGGGGCTACTGAGCCGACATCGCCGAAGAATTTGAAGTAGACGTTCCCGGAGAAATACGGAGCTGGGGCAAAAATAAATCCGCCTTCATCCATGAAATAGCATTCACCGCTTTCCTCGGGAGATCGGCCGCACCAGATGAACCTCGGCTCGCGTTCGGTTATCTCGATCGAGAGCGACTCTTCTCCAGTGAGTTTGATCGTCGCGCTTTTCAGGGTTTTAAAATTATCGAGGAGCCTGTCGCCCATTTTCGATTTCGGATAAATCAGGAAATTGGACCTGGGGAAGAGCCAGAGATATTTTCCGGAGAGCTCCTCCTCAGCAACCTTCCTTATCTCCGCCTCGTCAACTACCTTTGCGCCGATGACCTCCACGCCCTTGATATTAAATCGGCTGAAGGAGCTTGCATAAACGAGCCCCACGAAAACCCCCGTCAAAAGAAAGAGATAGAAAAAGGTCTTTCCGAACGCGAGCCTCCGTCTTTTCTTCTTCGATTTAAGGAGATGCGGGGAGGAAAGGACGTTTTTTTTCCTCATTGCTCCCTACTCTTGATAAATTCCTGCCCGCCCATGTAGGCCCGGAGCACGTCCGGAATTCGCACCGAGCCGTCCTTTTTTTGAAAATTTTCCACGATCGAGACTAAAATTCTTGGAGTGGCGATGGCGGTAGAATTGAGAGAATGGACAAATTCCGTTACGCCATCTTTATTCTTATAGCGGATGCCGAGTCGGCGAGTTTGAAAGTCGTGGAAATATGACGCCGAGCTGACTTCCCGATATTTTTCCTCCCTCGGCACCCAGGCCTCGATGTCGTATTTCTTCACCTGACCCAGGCCCAGGTCTCCACCGCAGTTTATGACCGTGTGATACGGTACTTCGAGCGACTCGAGAAACTCTTCGGTGTTATGATTGATCTCTTCGTGAAATTTCACAGACTCCTCGTGGCTTGCCGCGCAAAGTATGACCTGCTCAACTTTGTAAAATTCATGCACTCGGATAAGGCCCTTGACGTCCTTGCCATGGCTCCCCGCCTCTCGGCGGAAGCATGGAGAAAAACCCAGATATTTTATTGGTAGGTCCGCCTCGCTTAATATTTCGCCGCTGTGATACGCCATGATCGGTACCTCGGAGGTTCCGGCGAGATACTCGCCGTCCTCCAGTTTGTAAAGGTCCTCTTCGCCCTGCGGCATCCAGCCGGTGCCGAGAAATCCTTCGCGTCGATCAATTACTGGAGGTATCATCGGCGAAAAGTTCTTTTTCCCGAAAAATTCCATCGCGTAGTTCCAGATCGCAAATGATAGCCTGGTGCCTGCGCCTGTGAGAAAATATCCGCGGAAGCCGTGCACCTTGGTGCCACGCTCGAAATCAGCCATGCCGAGCGACTTCATTATCTCAATGTGGTCTTTGGGCTCGAAATCAAAAGCCGGCTTCTTGCCCCAGACCTTGATCTCCTTGTTGTCCGCGTCAGAATCGCCGTCCGGAACCGAAATGTCCGGCACATTGGGGACCTCTATCATTAGCGCCTGCCACTTCCCCATTACCTCTTTTAGTTTTTCCTCCTTTTTCTTGAGATCCTCCTTGACCGCGCGCATTTCCTCGATGAGCTGAAATTTTTCCTTCGAATCCTGATCTCGGCCGATCTCGAGCGAAACTTTGTTCACCTCGGCGCGGAGAGTTTCCACTTCCCGAAGGAGGCGCAGACGCTCATCATCAACGGAGATAAGCTCACCGATGTCAACCTTTACATGTTTTTTTCGGGCTCCGGCTTCGATGATGTCCTTGTTTTCACGGATGAATTTAATGTCGAGCATGGTATTATTCTAGCATGGAATTTAAATTGGAGATATTAGAAGGAACTCGGATACCAACAGCGCTTCTCGAAATTCCCCAACCACCCAAAAAGCTTTACCTGGCTGGCAGACTGCCGCCCAAGGATACTGTTTGCCTCGCGGTCGTCGGTTCTCGCAAGGCGACGACTTACGGAAAGGATGCGGTGCGAAGATTAATTTCCGGCTTACGCGGCTACCCGATTGCCGTTGTTTCCGGTCTTGCTCCGGGTATTGACGCCCTTTCACACGAAGCGGCGTTGGACGTCGGTCTTTTAGCCGTAGGGTTCCTGGGCTCGGGAATTTCACGGGAGGCTCTCTCGCTTCACCCGAATACTGACTTAATGAGAAGGATTATAGAGGCGGGCGGATGCCTGGTTTCCGAATTCGAACCTGACTTCAAGGCCCAATATTATTCCTTTCCGATGAGAAACCGTCTAGTGGCGGGAATTTCCCGCGCGGCTCTTATTGTCGAGGCCGGAGAGAAATCAGGCACACTCATCACCGCGCGGATGGCGCTTGATTATGGCAGGGATGTGCTCGCGGTTCCGGGGCCAATAAATTCTCTGACCTCAATCGGTACCAATAGGCTCCTGCGGCAAGGCGCGACCCCGATAACTTCCAGTGAGGATATTCTCGAGGCGCTGGGATTCAAAATTGACGAGAGGACCCGGCTCGCTACCTTTTTCGATGACGCCTCTCCCGAAGAAAAATCTGTATTAAAAATACTTTCTGAACCGATACCTCGGGACGACCTAGTCCGCGCGATGAAAATGAATATTGCTGAAGCCAACTCGCTTCTTTCAATTATGGAAATCAAGGGCCTGATTAAAGAAGAGCTCGGCGAAATCCGCACGGCGTTTTGACTTTCAAGTATCCATAGTGTAATACTGGCAGTTATGCGATTAGTAATAGTAGAGTCGCCGTCGAAGGCAAAAACTATCGAGAAGTATCTCGGAGGTGATTTTACTGTACGCGCTTCGATTGGGCACATACGAGATTTGCCAAAATCAAACAAAAAAGCGATAGATATCCCTGCTGGTTTTGTCCCTAATTACGAAATTTCAAAAGGTAAGGAAAAAGTCGTGAGCGAGCTTAGGAGCTTGGCAAAGAAGGCGGATATAGTGCTCCTCGCGACCGACCCTGACCGCGAAGGCGAGGCCATCGCCTGGCACGTCGAAACGCTCTTGGGCGATGGTGGAAAAACGAAACGCGTCCGTTTTTACGAGATTACTAAGGATGCCGTGGAAGAGGCTCTAAAAATCCCGGAGGAAATCGACATGAAACTGGTGCGGGCGCAGGAGGCGCGCCGAGTGCTCGATCGCCTCGTGGGCTATGACCTCTCGGGACTCATATGGAAGAAGGTGCGCTACGGGCTCTCTGCCGGCCGAGTTCAATCCCCTGCGATGCGTATCATCATGGAGCGCGAGCGGGAGATCAGAGCATTTGTTCCGGAGAAATTTTGGAAAATCTTCGGACATTTCGAGACGGAGCGCCATGAGAAACTAATGCTTGAGTGTAAAGAGGAACCACGTAACGAGAAAGTTGTAGAAGAAATCCTAAAAGTTGGCAAGGGAGGTAAATGGGAAGTTCTGGATGTAAAAGAATCCGAGCAAAAGCGCTCCCCCAGAGCGCCATTCACGACTTCAACGCTCCAGCAGGCCGCAAGCTCGCGCCTGGGTTACTCTCCTTCGCGAACAATGCAACTTGCCCAGAAACTTTACGAGGCGGGACATATCACATATATGCGCACTGACAGCACCAATCTCTCGCCGCAAGCGCAAGGCCAGATCTTATCCTATGTTGAGAAAAAGTTCGGCAAAGAATATGTGGGCCCCCGGGTTTATAAGACCAAATCCAAGAACGCACAGGAAGCTCACGAGGCTATCAGGCCGACCAATGTCAGTGTGCGCGATGCGGGCCATGGTGACGGTGACCGGCTCTATGACCTCATCTGGGAGCGTGCGATTTCCTCGCAAATGGCGGATGCCAAGCTACTCAAAACAAAAATCACCGCAAATGTTGCGGACGGAGGCATTCCCGATTTCTCGGCAACGGGCTCTCGCCTTCTATTTCCTGGGTGGCTCGCTGTCGATCAAGCTTCGCGCGGTGATGACGTAGAGCTACCGCTTGTAAAGAGGGGCGAGCCGCTCAAACTCATCTCGCTCTCTGACGAGGAGAAATTTACCGAACCGCCGGGCCGTTTCACCGAAGCGGGTTTGATTAAGGAGCTTGAAGAGCGCGGCATCGGCCGGCCCTCGACCTATGCTTCGATTATGCGCACTATTGAGGAGCGCGGATATGTGCGGAAGGAAGGCAAGACACTCTTCCCCACTGACACCGGCGAAGTCGTTTCCGATTTTCTCGAAAAACATTTCGCCAATTATATCTCCGACACCTTTACCGCCGAGATGGAAGATAAACTTGACGCTATTTCTCGCGGCGAACGCGAATACGAGAGAACACTCAAAGATTTCTATGGACCATTTGCGAAGGACGTTAAATCGAAGGAGAAACTCGAAAAAGCCACGAACCTGGGCGATGCTCCGGAGAATATCAAATGCCCCAAATGCGGCTCGAAGATGATCGTGAAGCTGTCGCGTGGCGGAAAGTTCTACTCATGTTCGAAATTTCCTGATTGTGGTGGAGCGCTTACGCTCGAAGGCAAAGAGCTGAAGGGTCCAGTGGAGACCGGCGAGGCCTGCCCCGACTGCGGGGAGAAGCATGGGGGCAAACTGGTGGTGAAAGAGCGCCGCGATGGCACCGGTACATTTATCGCCTGCTCGCGCTATCCCAAGTGCAAATTTGTAAAGTCCGACGCGGCGGATGACGAGAAAAAAAAGACCGGAGTGAAATGCCCCGAGTGCGGCAGGGGCGAGATCGTGGAGCGGCGCGGCAGGTTCGGGATTTTCTACGCGTGTTCGAACTACCCGAGCTGCAAATTTGCGATAAAAGCAAAGCCTACCGGCAACATTTGCAAAGAGTGCGGATCACTCATGATGGAAGGCACAAAAACCATTCCCGAGCGATGCTCGAACAAATCTTGTCCCAACCACAATCCTCACAAATTGAATAAAATCTCCTAAACGCTATATGGGTTACCATATAGCAACGGCGTTCGGACATAGAACAAATAATTTTGTTTTTGCTCCTCTCTTGTTGCTATAATCTAGTCATGGCCGAGCCCAGAGAATTAATTGCGCTCTCGGGCGCGAAAATGTTGAGCACTGACCGGGCGCTCCTCGAGAAAGCATTCTATTTTGCCGAGCGCGCCCATAAAGACCAAAAGAGACTCTCCGGCGAACCGTATTTTACTCACGCCTTTGCGACGGCGAAGATCATTGCCTGGCTTCGGATGGACGCGAAAACCATCGCCGCCGGTCTCCTGCACGACGTCCTTGAGGACACTCCTGTCACCGAAGAGGAGCTCAAGCGAGAATTCGGTCCGGACATAGTTTTTTTAGTGAAGGGCGTTACCAAGCTCGGGACTCTCAAATACCGGGGGCATGAGAGGCACGTCGAGAGCCTGCGGAAATTCTTCGTTGCTATGGCAAACGATCTCCGAGTGGTGATCATCAAGTTCGCTGACCGCCTGCACAACCTCCAGACTCTGGAACATGTGCCGGCCGAAAAGAGGGAGCGAATCGCGCTTGAATCGCTCGAGGTGTATGCTCCGCTCGCGAACCGTTTGGGTATGGGAAAACTGCGCGGCCTGATCGAGGATGCTGCATTTCCCTATGCCTATCCCGAAGAGTACGAGGTGGTGAATAATCTGATCAAGGAAAAAAAGGAGCCTTATGAAAAATATTTGGCCGAGGTCCGGCATACTCTCGAGAAAGAGCTTCGCAAAAATCGGGTAAAGGTAGTGGAAATTTCGACCCGGATTAAACATAAATACAGCCTCTGGAAAAAACTCGAAAAATATGGCGGCGACCTGGAGAAAATCTACGACATTATAGCGCTCCGAGTCGTTACGGAAAATATCTCGGACTGCTATCGCATTTTGGGAATAATTCACTCTATTTGGAAACCGCTCCCTGGGCGGATCAAGGACTATATCGCGGTTCCGAAACCAAATGGCTATCGCTCCATACATACGACTATCTTCACCGGCTCGGGGGGTATTGCCGAAATCCAGATACGAACCTTGGAGATGCACGCCGAAGCCGCTTACGGTATCGCGGCGCATTTTTCCTACAAGGAAAAAGGAGCGGCACGAGACAAGAAATCCAAATTCGAGTGGATCGAGGAACTGAAGAATCTGAAAGGTGCGCTTGAAGAACCGAAAAAATTTCTAGAGCACCTCCGGATGGATTTTTTCAGCGACCGCATCTTTATCTTTACGCCCAAAGGCGATGTGTTAGATCTGCCTGAGCACTCCACCCCGATTGATTTTGCCTACTCCATCCACTCCGAGATCGGCGACCACACAGCTGGTGCTAAGATCAACGGCAAAATGTCTCCGATCCTTTCGAAGCTCAAGAACGGAGACATCGTCGAAATAATTTACAGAGAGAATTCGCATCCTTCTAGTAAATGGCTCGATGCCTCAAAGACCACCGTAGCTAAAAAGCATATTCGGGCATATCTTGAAAAAAACAGCATATTTGGAAAGTACCGATTCGGCGGGTCTTAGACGCTCCAATTGGAGATATCGTAGAGGTTCTCTTCCTTCTTTCCCGGCACGGATTCGGGTACGCTATCGTTCTCCGTTTCGGGATTTTCCGCGATGTAATTTTCCAACATCTCGTCGGGCGCTTTCCCGCTTCCTTCTATCTGAGTGAGTATCTTCCGGAGATCGTCAACTGAAAGAAAATCAATCCTGATCTGCCCGCCGAGTTCTCGCTTGTCGATCTGCACGCGGGTGCCGAGTTTCTCCTGGAATTCTTCCTCGATCTGGGCAAGCTCCGGATCGGGGAGAAATTCCTTTTTGCGTACTCTGTCGGTTGCGATGTGCCGCGCCATCCTCTCTGCTTCGCGGACAGTTATTTTTTTGTAAAGAATCTCCTTAAAGACTACCATCTGCTCTTCAGGACGGTCCGTGAGCATGAGTATCGGTCGAGTGTGTCCATCAGTGATCTTGCCCATGGCAAGTGCGGCAAGCATTTCCTCGGGCAGATTCAAGATCCGAAGTGAATTCGATACAAATTCACGTGACTTCCCTACTCTCTTTGCGATTTCAGCATGAGTGAATTTAAATTCCGCGTAAAGCCTCGAGAAAGCGCGCGCTCGGTCGACGGGGTTCAAATCTTCACGCTGGAGGTTTTCTATGATCGCAAGCTCTAGCTTCGCCATTTCAGTATCTCCAGTGCGGATAACGGCCGGGATTTGGGATACGCCGGCGAGTTTTGCGGCGCGAAGCCTGCGCTCTCCGGCAATCAGTTCATATTCCACTGCAAGTCCACCATCCGTTTTTTCAACCTCCATGCGCGAAACGACGAGAGGCTGAAGTACTCCATACTGCCTGATCGATTGCGCGAGATCGGCGAGCCGCTCTTCGTCGAATTCCCGGCGGGGCTGGTAAGGGTTGGGCTTGACCTTATCCGTGTCAATCCAGAATATAGAATTGGAATACAAGTTCGACATTTTTCTATTTTAGCACAAGATTGATTTTTGTAAAAAATTAAAGTAGTATTGAAAAACCGAGTTGCCGAGGTGGCGAAATTGGTAACCGCAAACGACTCAAAATCGTTCGAGGGCAACCTCTTGGGAGTTCGAGTCTCCCCCTCGGCACATAATCACGATGCAGGAATTGGAGGAAAAAAATCATACGAACAAAATCGAGAATTTTGAAGTGGAGGGCGGGCGCAAACTCTCGGGGACGATCCGCACCAACGCTTCGAAAAACGGATCGGTGGGGCTCCTCTGCGCCGCGCTTCTTAACCGCGGCCGAACGGTCCTGCACGGCATTTCCCGTATTGAGGAAGTTTTTCGAATGATCGAAGTACTCGAAAGTATCGGGGTGAAGATCGAGTGGACGGCACAGCATAGCGTCGAGGTGTCGATTCCCGAAAAATTCGAACTCAATAAACTGAATCGCGATTCGGCGATAAAAACCCGCAGTATTGTGATGATCGCTGGCCCCCTGGTTCATTATTTGAAATCATTCTACTTGCCACACGCGCAGGGGTGTCATTTGGGAAAAAGAACCATCGCGGCACACATCTATGGCCTCGAAGAACTTGGTGTGGAGATAAAGGTAACGAACCAGAAGTACACTTTCAGCCAAAATAAACTCAAGGCCGCCAAAATTGTAATGTACGAATCAGGAGATACCGCCTGCGAGAATCTTTTGACTGCGGCGGCGCTCATTCCAGGAAGAACCACGATAAAATTCGCAAGTTCGAACTACCAAGTGCAGGAAATTTGCTTCTTCCTAGAAAAACTTGGAGTGAAAATCGACGGAATCGGCACCACCAGCCTCACCGTCCATGGGGTAAGTGAAATAAAAAAGGATATTGAATACTACAACAGCGAGGACCCGATCGAATCGATGATGTGGATAACCGCTGCGATCGCCACTAATTCTCCTTTGGAGATCACAAGATGCCCGATCGATTTTTTGGAGCTTGAGCTTTACAAACTCAAAAAGATGGGCCTACGCTTTAAAATTTCAAAGCCCTATAAAGCGAAGAATGAAAGAACGACGCTTACTGATTTGGTCATCAAGCCATCCAGGCTTCGCGCGCTGGACGACAAAATCGAAGCACGCCCCTTTCCCGGGCTTAATATCGACAACCTCCCCTTTTTCAGCCTGATTGCCGCTTGCGCGAGGGGCCAGACGCTTTTGCACGACTGGGTCTTTGAAAATCGAGCCATTTATCTTACCGAACTGAATCGGCTTGGTGCGAACATTCTTCTGGCTGATCCGCACCGACTTTTTATCCAAGGCCCAACCGAGTGGAAACCGGCCCAGGTGGTCTGCCCGCCGGCCTTGCGTCCCTCGGTTGTGATCATGCTTGCGATGCTGGCCGGGAGCGGTACGTCAACGCTCCGAAACGTATATATGATAAACCGCGGGCACGAAAATATCGTGGAAAGGTTCAACTCAATCGGTGCAAAAATTAGGACGACCCACGATTAACCCCAATGAAAAAGAAGGTTGTAGTAATTGTCGGGCAGACTTCCACCGGTAAGAGCGCGCTGGCAATCCGAGTCGCAAAGAAATTTGGCGGCGAAATAATAATTGCCGACTCAAGGCAAATATACAAGGGGCTAGATCTCGGGAGCGGTAAGACCACCAAGGATGAGATGAAGGGCGTGCCCCATCACCTCCAGGACATCGCCGACCCAATGAGACACTTCTCGGTTTTTGAGTACACAAAACTTGCCGAGGAAAAAATAGAGGAGGTCCTTGATCGCAACAAATTGCCGATAATCGTCGGCGGCACGGGATTTTACGTGGATGCGCTCACCCGCGGAACGGTTCTGCCGAGGGTGCCGCCGAACTCGCAGCTACGCAAAAAACTCAAGAAAAAATCCGCCGCGGAGTTGTTCGCCGAGCTCAAGCGAATTGATCCAGCGAGGGCTGCTACGATCGATGCTAAAAACAAAGTTCGCCTGGTCCGCGCCATCGAGATCGCAGGCGCTCTGGGTTGGGTGCCCAAATTAAGAATGGGCATTCCAAAATTTAAGTTCGTAAAAATCGGATTGACCTTCCCTGATCGGATGCTTAAAAAAAGGATCCGGGCGAGGTTGCGACAGCGCCTGCGAAAAGGAATGGCGGTCGAACTACGCCGATTGCACGAAGAGGGAGTTCCTTGGAAAAGATTTGAGGAGCTCGGGTTCGATCAGCGTTTCATCGCGCTTTATCTTCAAGGAAAATTGACCGAAAAGGAGATATTCCCGAAGCTCTTGCAAAAAAATTGGCAGTACGCCAAGCGGCAGTTCGCCTGGTTCAAGCGCGACGAGGAGATCAAATGGTTCGCGCCGCCGCAGTTTCCCAAGATTATGGATTATCTTCACGAGGCGCTCTCTTGAACAGCCTCGGAAGCGCAGGGAAAAACGACGCGAGAATGATGAGAGCGACAATCCAGAGAACATACTCCTTCGCCTCCGGGAAAAACTTGCCGAGGAAATAACCTCCAAAAATGAAAAGTCCGGCCCAGATTACAGAACCGAGGACGCTCGCTCGAATAAATGCACGGTATTCCATCTTGACGGCGCCGGCGACAATCGGCGCGAAAGTGCGGACAATTGGGACAAAACGAGAAAGGATAATTGTCTTTTTTCCGTGCTTAAAGAAAAACTCACTTGCCTTATTTAAATACTCGTCTTTAATAAATCTTTTGTAAAAAGCACGGTGGCGCCACTTCTCTAGGTGCGAACCAATGTGGTATCCGGCCAAAATTCCAGTAAAGCTCGCGGTCACGACCAACCCTACTAAAAGGTAGACATTCATTTTGTCACCTGAAGCAAAAAGCCCGGCAGCGAACAAGAGGCTATCACCCGGCAATGGGAAAAATATTCCCGACTCGAGAAAAATCACGATAATAATACCGATGTACCCGTAAGCCAGGATTTCATTGATTTGCAAAAATTCCGGCATGATTATTTGCGGGCGATGAGGGAATCGAACCCCCGACATCGGTTTTGGAGACCGAAGTTATACCACTTAACTAATCGCCCCGCTCCAAAATTATTTCTTGACTTCCTTGTGCTTGATCTTCTTGCGACACCATTTGCAATATTTCAAGAGCTCGATCTTTTTCTCGACGAGCTTCTTGTTTTTGCTTGACCAATAATTGATGCGCTTGCAGTTTCCGCAGGCGAGCTTTATAAGTCTATCCTGTGACATGCTCTAAATACTATTATAAAATAACCTTTTTAGCAACCACTTTGCGTTTCAGGAGCTTGGAAGCAACTTTTTCGAACTTTCTCGAATCTCCGGTCGTAAAGTAGATCGCACTGCCTTTGCCGTTCGCTTTTTTCTTAAGCAAAAATCTTGTTCGTCTTGCTATGGCCAGCCCTGAATCGATTAATTTTATTTTGGGTCCTAGCATTTTTCCTATTGTGCTCTTAAGGAACGGATAATGTGTGCATCCAAGCACTAAGCAATCAGCATTTGAATTTTTGACGCCGTTCAAGTACTTCGCGAGTAATTTTTTGACTTCAGGATTATCAATACTTCCTTTCTCAACAGTGTTCTCCAAATTCTTGCAGCCGATATTAATTACATCCACATCTTTGGCAAATTCCCTGATGAGTCTTCCCACGGTTTTACTTTTCGAAGTAGCCGGAGTGGAGATGACGGCGATAATGCCGCTTCTCGTGCGTTTTGCGGCAGGCTTAATAGCAGGCTCTGTACCCACGATAGGCAATTTATATCCGGCACGAAGTTCCTTAATCGTGTAGCACGTGGCGGTATTGCAGGCAATTACGAACATCTTGATATCCTGCTCGGCGATGAGATAATCCACGACCTTGTACATGAATCCAACAAGCTCTTTTTTACCCTTTTCGCCGTAAGGTACATTTTTCTGGTCGGCAAAAAAGACAAAATTTTCCTTAGGCAGGAGTTTTTTAAGCTCAATAAGTATAGAGAGCCCTCCCACCCCCGAATCAAAAACCCCGATCGGCCGATTATCTGTCATTTGAAGCTTGTTTTTAATTTCTTCTCGCGACTATATCGCTCAATCGCTAGTTCAATCAGTTTGTCGAGAAGTTTGGGAAAAGGGAGCCCGCTTGCCTCAAACATTCGCCGGAACATAACTGGCCCCGGGATAGTATTGATTTCATTGACATAAACCTGGCCTTTATGACTTACAAAAAAATCAACTCTTCCCATACCTTCGCATTCGAGTGCTTTATAAGTGCGCCTGGCTAAATCCTGAATTCTTTTTAAAAGTTTACGGGGCAATTTTACCGGAACAACATATTCAGTCCCACTCGAATCATCGTATTTGGCCTTGTAGGTGTAAAACTCTTCTTTTGGAATAATTTCGCCTGGGCGTGATACAAAAAGTTTACCGTTTCCAATGACCGCGCACTCGATTTCCCTGCCCTCTATTCCCTCCTCGATCAGGATTTTTTTGTCGTATTTAAATGCGCCTTGGACCGCCCTTTTGTATTCTCTCGCATTCATCACCTTACTTACTCCTACCGAGGAACCGGTATTTGCGGGTTTAACGAAAATCGGCAACCTTAACTTTTTTCCCACCACGCTGAAACTCGGAACGTCATTAGCCACGCAGGAAATAAATTTCACAACTGGGATCCTGGCATCGCGCAGCAGTTTTTTGCTCACATCCTTATCCATGCCAACTGCTGATCCCAGTACTCCCGCGCCTACGAAAGGAACACCCAGGAGCTTCAGGAATCCCTGGATCGTTCCGTCCTCACCGAAAAGCCCGTGGAATACCGGTACAACTACGTCGTAATTCCTTAAGCTATTCCAATTATATCTTCCGCTCCTTGGAATTTTTTTGGGCGTAACCAAGTATTTATTTCGGTCCAGATTCTCAATCACTTTCCGCGCAGACTCAATCGAAACTTCATGTTCCGGAGATTTTCCTCCATAGAGAACAGCTATCTTCAATTTTTTTCTCGCCATCCCGGAAGTATAGCACTTTCGATGTCCTTAGGGAAATTAGTCAGGTTTTTCAAGCCTTTTTGGGTAATAAGAACCATGTCTTCGATTCGCACCCCGCCCCAGCCCTTGAAGTAAAGTCCCGGCTCGACTGTCATGACACAACCGACCGGCAGAATATCCCCGCTCTGGGGTTTGAAATTCGGCCACTCGTGGATAACGGTGCCGATGCCGTGCCCGAGGCCGTGAGGAAAATGTTTCCGACCTAAAAATTTTCTCACCGCTTTGTCTATTATCCAAGTTCGCCTCTCGCCCTGTTCTATTTTTCTTAGTGCCATTTTTTGCGCCTTGAGCACCTTCAAGTAGACTTTCTTTTGCCGCTTCGTCGGCACACCGGCAAAAAAAGTTCTCGTCATGTCCGAGCAGTAATGATTGACCGTCGTCCCAAAATCAAGCATCGCAATATCACCTCTTTTTAGTTTCGCCTTTCCTGGCATGTGGTGAACTTTTGCGGTATTTTTACCGAAAGAAACAATCGGTTCGAAGGAAAGAATCGGTGCACCCCTTTTTCTCAACTCTCGTTTGATCAAATTCGCAATTTTGACCTCGCTTACACCGGCCCTAAGTTTCACTATAGTATAATGCAGTACTTGCTCGCTTATCCTCTGAGCCTTGATAATATTTGCGAGTTCCTTCTTCGCCTTAACCGCCCGAACTTCGTGAATTAGTTTCGTTTTCATTATGGAATTATGCAAAATAGCATAGTTAGAAAATCAGTAGATCTCTTTGTTATAGCAGGATTCGCAGTAGACCTTTTCTTTTCGCTCTGGCGCAAAAGCAGTTTCGAATTCGTTTGGGCACAACCCGTTATGGTCATGGTTTTCTAAATTACATCGGCATTTCCCGTGCCAGAGCTTTCTGGGTGGGCGTAAATTGAACCACCTCATGTATCTACAATCAAAACAAAGCCTAGGGATTGGCATATTTTCATTTTTATAAAAAGTAAATTCGTATGGAACAATATTGTAGTTTTTTGAGCAGTTTATGCATTTCAAAACTTCTTTTGTTATGTCGTCCTTAATATCTTTTATGTTATCAGGTATATCTTCTGGCTCCATTGTTTCTTTCCCATATGTCCCGAGAATTTTATCTTCCCATTGCCAACCCCTTCTAAGTACTTCTTCTTTAGTCATTGGCAGGTAACGTTGACCCTGCGTCTCATTGTAGCAAACCGGAGCAATTGAGGGGGGCATAAATTCACCAAACTCTCTAGTTTTTTTCATGTGATCGATAATTTTAGTTCTTAATTTTTCATATTCATCTTTTGAATATTTCTTATTTAAAATCATATATTCTCCCTTTTTTACAGAAATGCAGCCAAATAAATTTTGGGAATTTTGGCACGTGTCTCCGTACATCACATTCATGTTGTCATAGCAAAGATGACAAAATTGGCAATTTGACACTCGAGTACAACCCTGAGCTTCGTAGATTTGTTCGCACTCTAGGCCTACATGATAACAATCAAAAGAGTCTCTGATGCCCAAGACGGAGTACATGTATTTTGAATTTTCTACTCTTTCAGCGTCGAAAATAAAACTCGAATTCTTCACATGGGTAAACATATTACCAAGAGCGTTTATATTAAATTCTCCTGTTACGTATTTATGAATTGCTTGATTTGCTATCATTTCTACAAATTCCCTATAAAGTTTCTCTCGGACAGCGAAAGAACCCAGGTCATATTCGGAAACTTTTTTCATATATTCTTTACGGGGATGTTCCTCATTTTTGAAACAGTATTTTTTGTTACGAAGATTATAGGATAAAAAGCAATCTGTGCACCCATGCATATCGTGAGAGTAATGAACATTCACACAATCTCTCATTAGAAAATTATATTGGCATTGGTATGATTTGATTACATCCATGCACCCATACATCCGTTCTCCTTTTTCTCTTACGTAATAACAATCCATGCAATCTCGAGAATAAAATACCCAGTTACTATAGTAAACATTTTCGTTAAAAAATGAAGAAATAGAGAGGTAGACGTTCTTATTATCGCCAGAATGATTCGTGTATTCAGAATTCACACTTCTTTTATTGAGTAGCGCCATGCGGGGAACTTCGAGTTGTAATTCATGAAATTGCTCGAAGAAGGGCCGGTTGAAATCAAAGTCTCGACCGTAAGAGCTCGCGTCCCAACCGTCACCCCACCAGCATTCATTGCAGTAAACTTTGTGAGGCTTGTTTGGCGAATAAATAGTTACCGTGCTTTTACCGCAAAGATCACAGTTCCTACGATAGAGCGTTCGTTCGTTTCTCCAAGCATAACGGCGTAACTGCCGGCACTCCGGGCACCAGGTTGGTGGCGTGACGGAGATCTTTTTGTAAAAATCAAAATCTTCCGGCGCGATTACGAAATCTTTTTTACAATTTTGGCACGAGCGGGTTTCCATCAAAGAAGCCTGGCGATGTCGTGGTATGTGACTGCGAGCATAAGAAGTATAAGGAGTGCAAAGCCGATAGCGTTCGCGGCGTTTGCGATCCTGGGATGTATGCGCGAACCTTTAATTTTCTCAACAAGGAGGAAGAAAAGTCTCCCGCCGTCGAGCGCCGGAAACGGAATAAGGTTAAGCACCGCAAGATTTATTGAAATGAGGGCAGTAAAGGAAAGTAGATACGTAAATCCAAACTTATAGGCTACTCCCACTATCCCGACAAGCCCTACCGGACCGGTGATACTGGCCAGGCTACCTTGCCCAGCCAAAGCCTCTACAATGAGCGTGTAAAGCCCCACAATCAGGCTTTTTGCCAAGTCGAGCGTGAGCACCAACCCCTTCCAAAATGCCAAAAGGAACGGCGTTTTCGCGATCCCGATCATGTCCATGGCAATCCCTATCATCGGAGTATTGTCTTTTACTTCAGGAGTCATCGTTGCGCTCCTCGCTTCCCCGCCTGCAAGAAGATATCCGATCTCGATTTCCTTCCCCGCATGCGCGCCGACGAAATCCTTCAATGACTCGGGATTGATCTCAAGGAGCACGTCCTCCCCGCTTCTCGCGTTTTCTATCCGGGCGCCCGGCTCAATTCCCGCCTTATCTGCAGGAGAATCTTTGATGACGGAGACTACAGCCAGATGAACGTCTTCCAATTTCTCCGCACTGCCTCCGGCCGACATCGGAAACCCTGACATGAGCGCGAAAGAAAAAAGAAGCCACGCGAGCAGAAAATTCGCAAAGACCCCGGCAAAAAGCACTGACGCCTGTTGCCATTTCGGGCGATTTACGAGACTTCGTGTCGCATCGGGTCCCGCGATGCTCTCTTCATCCGGGTTCTCTCCAAAAATCTTTACAAAACCTCCGAATGGGAGGGCGTTGAAGGAATATTCCGTCTCGCCCTTTTTTACGCCGAACAATTTTGGCGGAAATCCGAACCCAAATTCGTCCACCCTGATCCCGAACCTTTTCGCCGTAAAAAAGTGACCAAATTCATGGACGATAACCAGGACGAGAAGTATTACGAAGAAAATTAATACGCTCATCCCATTACTTCTCTTTCTTTGCGCTCATATGTCGCTTCGAGGTTTTTATTCACCTCGTCGATGATCTTCTGGAGTTCATCCTTGGCGCGGAATTTTTCGTCTTCGGTGAGCTTGTCTATATCCTTGAGGACATGTTCACGTTCTTTGCGTACCGTTATGCGCGCATCTTCGAGTTTTTCTTTGAGCACCTTCACGAGTTTCTGGCGAGTTTCGGTGGTTAGCTGTGGGAATATCACGCGAAGCCCTGATTCGTCTACCGCGACGGAAAGGCCCAGGTTCGCCGAAACTATCGCCTTCTCTACTTCTTTTACCTGCGACTTATCCCAGGGTGCAAGGCGCAAGGTCTTCGGGTCTTCAATCGAAAGTGAGGCAACATTTTTAAGCGGCACCCTTGCGCCGTATGATTCGACGGTAATGCTGTCAAGTACCGCGGGGGAAGCTCGCCCGATATTGAGCTCGCGGTACTCCTTGCCGAGGAATTCCTCGACTTTTTTGAGCTCCAGTTTGAAAGAAGAAAAATTATATGCCACGGATCTATTCTACCATTTTCTCCGGTATCGACAAGGCGACCGATTCAAGGAGATTCTTCGCCGATGTGCCCGGCATAGCTAGGTATTCGCGCGCACGGAAAATCTGCGCGAAGATGTCAGCACCTGCAACTTCAACTCTTATGTGCAGATATGCTTCAAGGCCGTTAAGAAATTGGGCCGCCCGCGCCCTAGTCTCGTTCTCATCCTCGAGAAGCTTCTTGATGAAATCGAGCCGGGCGCGCCTGGTCATTGAGGCGAATTCCTTTGCCGATTTCCCGACGCTCTCGCTCTCGTGGCGGATCAGATAGAATCTTGAGGTGAAAGTTGGGAGAAGATTTGCCGTTTCCGGAAGCACCAGGAAGAAGTGGGTTTCGGGCACAGGTTCTTCGAAAAGTTTCAGCAGAGTGTTTTGCGCTTCGTGGAGGATATTGTTTACCGAGACTACGAAAACCTTCCTCGATCTGGTAATCCCTCTCTCTGAGGCGAGCGATTTCAAGGCCCGCGCGTCTTCGATTTTGAAAATGTCCGCCTCTATGACGCAAAAATCGGGGTTACCCCGTGTCTCCACTCCCCAACCCCGAACCGCGTCAAGGACCAACGGCTCGACTTCCTCTCTATCGCCTACGATGAGATACGCGTGATGGAGGTTTTTGAAGTGCTCTTTCATTATTTTTTCGAAAGCACCGCTTTTTTGTAAACATCTAAATGTTCAAGCGCGATGCCGGTGCCCTTGGCGACGCAGAAGAGCGGATCTTCGGCAAGCGTAGCCTTCACTCCCGTCCGCCGATAAACGAGGTCGGGGAAATTCCGAAGGAGCGAGGAGCCGCCGGTCATGATGATGCCATAATCGATGATGTCCGAAGCGAGCTCCGGCGGGGTTTCCGCCAGGACGTCTTTGATCGCCTTCACTATCTGCTTGAGCTCATTGTCAATTGCGTGGACTATCTCATTGGTACCGACTTGCGCAGAGCGCGGAAGACCTTGAATAAAGTCCCGCCCCTTGATAGTCACACGCAGCTCTTCCTCGAGCGGTACCGCCGCACCGATCTTTAGCTTTACTTCCTCTGCGGTGCGGTCACCGATTGCGAGGTTAAAAGTTTTTTTGATATAGTCCGCGATGGCCTGGTCGATCTTGTTGCCGGCCCATTTCACGGAGGTTGAGGAAACTATTCCTCCGAGCGAGATCACCGCAACGTCCGTAGTTCCCCCACCTATGTCCACGACCATGTAGCCGCGTGATTCGTGAATCGGAATGCCTGCGCCGATAGCGGCCAGGATCGGCTCCTTCACTACATATGCGTTCTTTGCGCCAGCCCGTATCGCCGCTTCGACTACCGCGCGCCGCTCGGTGGAAGTGACCCCGGCCGGAACCGAAACCATCACATCGGGTTTGAAAAAATTGAAGGGCTTGAGGGCCTTGTTCATGAAATAACGGAGCATCGCCTCGGTGACACGGTAGTCGGCTATCACACCATCTTTCATCGGTAGGTATGTGATGATGGATTCCGGGGTCTTTCCAATCATACCCTTTGCCTCCGCGCCAATGGCGATTATCCTATTATCCTGCTCGGAAACCGCGACAACCGAAGGCTCGTTTAAAACGATGCCCTTCCCAGGCAGATATACCAGCGTATTTGCCGTACCTAAGTCTATGCCTAATTTTCGGGTAAAAATACTCATCTTGCGCTAAGGGCAATATATCATAGCCGTGGTAAAATTTGAAATATGAAGAATCCCTTTGAGGAGAGGCTCAAAGCGCTCAAAGAGGCGAAGAAAGAGCCGAAGAAAAAAGTAAATCCCATTCACGAGATAGTGAACACCTATTACGAACTGCGCGGCTGGGATAAAAAACCAAAGCGCTTTTTCAGAAAGAAAGAAAGAAGTTACCCGAAACTCGCCTATGAGGCAAAGGAACTCTACGAGGTACTCAACCACGACCTTGACTCTTGCATCTGGGCGCTTGACCGAATGAAGTACCTAGCCGAGAAGGGCGGCTTCGAGTGGAGTATTTCCACTTGCCTAAAGCATAGAAAATTATAAGATTTATAGTGAAGCTCATCGTTTCCCCTAGCCTCGAGGTGACGTATGCGCGTCATTGTTTGGGCCAAGGGAATTCCCCTCGGCGACGCAGTGGCCCGAATTGGGGCTCAGATCAAAGAATTCGGCAATGGGCCTATGATTGGTGACAGAGGCGTCGTCTTGATTCTGCCTGAGCTCGGTCTCTGGGAATTACTCGAGCTCGCCGACCCGGGGATGACAATCACTCCGATAGGCTCATCCGACCAGTCAGCCGCTTGACGGGAAGTTGTCCTCCCATCAGGCGGCTTCTCTATTATGTATGTAATATATTACGTAATACTTTACGTAACTATCACCACAAACTCCCCTTTTTGTTTTTCAGGATTTTGTTTTAGATACTCGAGTAGCTCCGCCGGAGAACCGGTTTTGAATTCTTCGTAGATTTTTGTAAGTTCCCGAGCGATGCAAACTTTTTTATTCGGGCAAAATTTCTCGAGCGACTTCAGGGTCTTTAAAATTCTATGTTTCGATTCGTAAAATACGGCTGTGCGCTTCATGTTGCTTATTTCCCTGAAGAGCGTCTCTCTGCCCTTCTTGTGCGGCAAGAACCCGAAATAAGTGAACTCGTGGCTCGGAACCCCCGAGGCGCTTAGCGCGGCAGTGAGCGCAGCCGGCCCAGGAATCGGCACCACATCAATACTGTTCATGAATCGCGCGCGGATTTTTCCCACGAGGACCGTGCCCGGATCGGATATCCCTGGCGTACCGGCATCAGTGACAAGCGCCAGGTTCTTCCCGTGCTTTAGGAGGTCAAAAATCTTTTCTATCTTCGAAAGTCCGCTCCGAGCGTGATAGCTTAAGGTCGGAGTCTTGATGTCGTAAGCATCCAACAGCTTCCTTGTTTCTCTCGTATCCTCGCACAAAATGAGATCTACCTCTTTCAGGACCCGAATCGCGCGGAGAGTGATATCCTCGAGATTCCCTATCGGCGTCGCGACGACGTAAAACGTAGCCATTACTTTCGGTATTTTTTGGTCCGCCATTTGTCCGCGACGCGCACCCGTGCGAGCGAGCGCTCAAGCTCCGCAGCAAAATGCTCGAAGTCGACAAGTTCTTTGTTTTCCATCTGCTTCTTGAGTTCTTCCGCTCTTACCTTCGCCTGCTTTATTTTTTCATCCGAAATTTCCGAAACATGCTCGGCAAAATCCGCCAGTACCGCTACCTCTGTCATGTTTTCTTCATTCTTTTTTACCTCAACAAATCCACCGGCCACCGCCATCGGCACATCTTCGCCGGCCGATTTCGCAACCACATCGCCCGACGCAAGGCCGGTAATGATCGGGATATGGTCGGGTAGAATAGTGATCTCGCCTTCAAGCGTGGGTAATGTCACCTGGTCAACCGCCTCTTCGAGGACCAGTCGCTCGGGAGTCACGATTTTTAACTTCAATAGCTTAGCCATTAGATCGCGCCCTTCATATAAAATTCGCTCTCCGATTTCCCATCGTGTTTGCCTTCCAGAATTTCTTTGAATGAGCGCACAGTTTCCTTGAGAGGCACGTATTGCCCTTTCGCTCCAGTGAATTGTTCGGCCACGAAGAACGGCTGCGAAAGGAAACGCTGCAGCTTGCGGGCGCGAACCACGAGCTCCTTGTCTTCAGTAGAAAGCTCTTCCATGCCCAGGATCGCGATGATGTCCTGAAGGTCCTTGTAGCGCTGGAGAACTCGCTGCACCTCGCGGGCAACTTCATAGTGCTCGCGACCGACAATGTTCGGGTCAAGGATGGTTGAAGAAGAATCGAGCGGGTCAACCGCCGGGTAAATGCCGATTTCGGTAAGTGAACGATTCAAGACAACAGTCGAATCAAGGTGTGCAAAGGTCGTGGCCGGAGCCGGATCTGTAAAGTCGTCCGCAGGCACATAGACCGCCTGCACCGAAGTGACCGAGCCTTTGTCCGTGGAAGTGATGCGCTCTTGAAGCGTTCCCATTTCGGTGGCAAGTGTAGGCTGATAACCCACCGCCGAGGGGATGCGGCCAAGGAGCGCTGAGACTTCCGAGCCGGCTTGGGTAAAACGGAAGATGTTATCAATGAAGAGGAGCACATCTTTGCCTTCACGGTCGCGGAAATATTCCGCCATAGTGAGGCCGGTAAGCCCCACCCTGAGTCGCGCGCCGGGCGGTTCGTTCATCTGACCGAAGACCATCGCTACTTTGTCGATGACCCCCGACGCTTTCATTTCATGGTAGAGATCGTTGCCTTCTCTGGTGCGTTCACCGACTCCGGCAAATACCGAGTAACCGCCGTGCTTCGAAGCGATGTTGTGGATGAGCTCCTGAATGACAACTGTTTTCCCGACACCGGCTCCGCCGAAGAGCCCTACTTTACCGCCTCGGAGAACCGGGCAGATGAGGTCGATGACTTTGATGCCGGTTTCGAGAATTTCTGTTTGAGTCGATTGGTCCGCATACTCGGGAGCTTTGCGATGGATCGGCAGTTTCTCTGAGCCTCGGACGAGCTCGCCTCCGTCGATGGTCTCTCCTAGAACGTTGAAAATCCTTCCCAAGGTCACCTTACCAACCGGAACGCTGATGGGACCGCCAGTATGCCTTACTTCCGCTCCGCGGGAAAGTCCATCGGTCGAGCCCATCGCGACTGTACGGACCACGCCGCCACCGAGATGCTGCTCAACTTCAAGTACGACTTCTTCGCTCCCCTTCTCCTTTACGGGGTCTCTTTTGGTCGCAGTGAGCGCCGCATAGATCTCCGGCAGATCTTCCTTGAACTCAACATCAACCACCGCACCGATTATTCTTTTGATTGTTCCTGTTTTCACTTTATAAACTTTATAACTTTCAACTTACGCTCGCCATGCCGGCTGAAATTTCAGATATTTCTCTGGTAATGTTCGACTGCCTGACTTTATTGAAAACAAGCGAGAGATCTTCGATCATCTCTCCCGATGCATCGCTTGCATTTTTCATGGCCACCATCCTCGCCGACTGCTCCGATGCTCGTGATTCGAGAAGCATCTGATAGAGCTGCATCCGGGTCAGTTTCTCTGCAAGAAGCCCTATCAGTTTTTCTTTCTCCCCTTCAACCAAATAACTGATCTTCCCGGCCGATGTCGGGGCTCCGGTTTTGGTCGGGGCGAGCCCTTCGATCAACTCCTCAAGATCGGCTTTGGAAACGGGGAGCAGAGTGCGTATTCGCGGCTTCTGAGAGAGCGTCGAGACGAAGTCGGTATAAGCGACAATCACTCTCTTGTAATCGCCACGAGAAAATTCATCCGTCAAAAACTGCGCGACCGGAATCACATCAACCAAAGTCACGTGGTCCGGAAGCTCGAAAGTGGCAACCACATTCCTGCCCAAACGCCTCATTGCCTTATCGCCTTTTCTCCCAATGGTTGCAATATCAGGCTCGGAATTTTCGGAGCGAAGGAGCGACAGTACCCGCCGGATGATTTGCGCGTTGAATGCTCCGCAGAGTCCCCGATCGGAAGTCACGAGGAGAAGGAGAGTTTTCCCGGTCTTGTTCTCGTTGCGCTTCACCATAAGTGGGTGGGAAATTTCCTCAAGGTTCTGCGCTACCGAGGCAAGAACGTCGCGTGAATATTCCGCGTACGGCCTTGAGGCCAGGGTGCTTGCGATCGCGCGTTTCATTTTCGACGCCGCTACAAGCTCCATCGCCTTGGTGATCTTCTCGGTGTTCTTGATCGACTTTATTCTTCTTTTTATTTCTTTGATGCCTGCCATGATTGTTTAAAATCGCTAATTGCCTCCTTGAGTTCGGCCTCACCCGCATCCGTCCACATTTTTTTCTCATTGACTTCTTTGAAAAATTTCTTGGCATGTCTCTCCAGCGAGTCGAGCAACGCTTCCTCGAACGCCTTGATCTGTTCGACCGGCACATCGTCCATGTAACCGCTCGTAAGCGCGTAAAGCGTGGCAACCTGCCTCTCGATGCTAACCGGCGAATATTGCTTTTGTTTAAGGACCTCGATCGCCCTTTTTCCACGGTCGAGCTGTTTTTTTGTAGCAGCATCGAGATCGGAGCCAAATTGGGTGAACGCTTCAAGTTCTCGGTATTGCGCCAGGTCGAGCTTCAATGTCCCCGCAACTTTTTTCATCGCCTTGATCTGCGCGGCGCCGCCGACGCGCGAGACGGAAAGCCCGACGTTCACCGCTGGCCGGATGCCCTTGTAGAAAAGATCCGTCTCGAGAAATATCTGCCCATCGGTAATCGAAATGACATTGGTGGGAATGTAGGCGCTGATGTCTCCGGCCTGCGTCTCGATGATTGGAAGCGCGGTTATTGAGCCGCCGCCGTACTCTTTGCTTCTTTTGCAGGCGCGTTCGAGCAGTCTCGAGTGAAGATAAAAAACGTCTCCCGGGAAAGCTTCGCGGCCCGGCGGCCGGCGCAGAAGGAGCGATATTTCCCGATAGGCGACGGCGTGCTTGGAGAGGTCGTCGTAGACAATGAGCACATCTCTCTCTTGCTCAAGAAAATACTCCGCAATGGCAACGCCGGCGTAAGGGGCAATAAAGGAAAGCGGTGCAGGTTCGCTGGCTCCGGCCGATACGATGACCGTGTAATCCATTGCTCCCCCAGCTCTAAGGCGCGCCTCAAGCTTCCTCAATTTAGAATCTTTCTGCCCGATCGAAACATAAATACAGATCATATTTTCTCCTTTTTGGTTGAGAATGGCATCGATCGCGATTGCGGTCTTTCCCGTCTGCCTGTCACCGATAATAAGCTCACGCTGACCCCGGCCAATCGGGATAGTGGCATCGATGACTTTGATACCGGTCGCAACCGGCTCCGATACGCCCTCGCGGGTAATCACTCCCGGAGCGATCTTCTCAACTGGGTATGCGGCGGCGGCCCTGATCGGGCTTCCGCCGTCGATCGGGGCGCCGAGAGCGTTTACCGTCCGGCCCAGAAGCTCCGGCCCGACCGGCACCTCAAGGATTTTCCCCGTAGCCGTAACTTTTTCCCCCTCCTCGATCTTGGAAAAATCTCCGAAAATAACCACTCCGACCGTGTCTTCTTCGAGGTTCAAAGCCACTCCCACTTCGCCGGAACCGAAACTGACCATCTCGCCGGATCGGACGTCGGAAAGGCCCGAAACACGCGCAATGCCGTCGAAAACCTCAAGGACCGCGCCGACCTTCTCTGCTTTGCGATCTGCCTTGAAACCTTCTATCTCTCTTTTTAAATTTTCTACAATGTGGCTGCTCATGACTTTTGTAAATGTTCTTCGAGCTGATCAACTTGGTGCCGGAGTGTGAAATCGATGATCTCATCTCCCGCCTCGATCCTGAATCCCCCAAAAAGTTTCTCGTCAATCTCTTCATTCAAAATTACTTCTCTCACGCGGTAGCGCTTCAGGAGATGCTCTTTTATTTCATGTTTTACTCTGGTGGCAAGTGGTTTCGCGCTTTGTAAATTCACTCGCGCGATCCCAGCATCGGAATCGGCGATGAACCCAAGCTCTCGGAGTATTTCATTCGCTCTTCCGAGCAAATGCTTGCGGGCGAGATATTCCACCACTTTTCTCTCCAGTTCCGTGTATTCCTTCCCGGATTTGTCCTTAAGCACTTCGTAAATGCCGCGCGCTATGTTCTTGTTTGATAGTTTTGCCATCTATGCTTTGCTTAATTCCTTGATCAATTTCTCGTCGTAGGAGCCGCCCATTTTCCCCAGGAGCTTCTCAGTGGCGGCGATTGTAAGCTCCGCTACCTCGCTCTTCGCTTCCCTCACCATTTTTTCCTTCTCTTCCTCCATTTTTTTCCTGCCGGCCTCGATCACCCTTTCCGTCTCCGTTTTTGCCTCTCGGAGCATCTCCTCGCGCTTAGTGAGGGCTTCTTTTTTTCCTTCTTCGAAGATAACCTGAGCGTCCTTCCGAGCTTTTGAGAGAGCGGTCTCGTACTCGCTCTTTGTTCTCTCGAGAAGCTCGGCATTGGATTTCGCGTCCGCCAGGCCCCTTTCGATTTTGTCGCTGCGCTCTGAGAGAAGCTTCTTAAGCGGTTTGAGTGCGAAGAAATAAAGAACCGCAACAACAGCGGCAAAATTTATCGCTTGCGCCAGAATTATCTTCCAGTCAATGTGAAATGTGCTTATAATTGACTCCATCCCGTTAGAACTTGCCTATATCGAGAACGCAATGACTAGAGCGTAAATCGCGATAGCTTCGGCGAAGGCACTCGCGATAAGCATCGGGACAAGCACTTTCCCGGAAGCCTCGGGGTTCCGGCCGATCGCTTCCATCGCTTTGGCGCCGATCATGCCGATGCCGATACCCGGACCGACTGCGCCGAGTCCGATGGCGATCGCTTTGGCTATGGCTGCAAGACTTTCTGTCTCCATCTTTTATATTAAATTAACTATTAATGTTCCTCATGATGCGTGGCTGCAATCGTGAAGTATACAAGAGTAAGAATAGCAAAAATCAGAGCCTGTATCAAGCCGACGAATATCTCAAGAAAGAGAAATGGGACGGGGAGAAGATAGGAAAGAATGGCACTCATCGCAGCCAGAAGCACTTCCCCAGCGAAAATGTTGCCGAAAAGCCGGAAAGAGAGCGAGGCAACCTTGGCGAACTCCCCGATAAGCTCGAGTATCCCCACAAAAAACGTGACCGGCGCGACCACCAGCACCGCGGGGTCGCGGCGGACACGAGTAAATACCCCCGCAAGGGCTTTGAGATTGAAAAACTTATTGAAGGTGCGCCAGGCCCCGATCGCGAAAATACCGAACAAGTTCGCTCCGATCACCGAAATGAGTGCGAGGCCGAGGGTGGTATTGATATCCGCGGTACCGCTCCGAAGAAACGGAACAAAAGAAAGGCCATGTTCGTTCTGCTCGAGCACCCCGAATCCGCCGAGAGGGAGAAGGCCGAGCCAGTTGTTCACCAAGATAAAAAGGAAAACGGAGAAGGCGAGCGGAAAAACCGCGTTGGTGATCTTCCGGTCACCGGTGACCTGGTCTGCGAGAGAGAGCGCGCCTTCGAGAACAGCCTCGAAAAAATTCTGAATCCCGCGCGGAACTTCTCGGAGATTTCTTTTAAGGGCAAAAACAAAAACCACGATCGCAAGCACTGCGACCCAACTTGTGACCAGGGCATTGGTGACCGGAAGCGGGCCGATGTGCCCGACCGGCTCGGCATAGAGGGTTGCTTCGTGGCTAATTTGTTGCGTCTGTTCCTCCATTTGTTTCAATTTCCTTAATGTATTTCTTCAAAGATTTCCAGATCCCTAAAATTGAGACCGCGAAGGCGATTATGGTCAACCCCAGAAATATCCAGGGTTTTGTGCCGAAATGCGAATCAAGTGCCTTACCACCCGCAAGAGCTGCGATTATCGGTATGGCTACCCAGGCTGAAATTTCCCCGAATATTTCTATGCCTTGCACCCAGCCGGGTTTCTTTTCGGTCATTTGCCTAAATTATAATATATTTGATATAGTTTTTCTACCATGCGCGTGTAGTTCAGTGGTAGAACGCAGTCCTGATAAGACTGAGGCCGATGGTCCGATTCCATCCACGCGCACAAAAACAAAAAACACCCTTTCGGGTGTTTTTTGTTTTGAGACAATTATCGGCTTCCGTAACCTCCACCGTATCCGCCTCCGCCTCCGCCGCCTCCTGTTCGGGGCTGCATCGGGCGAGCTTCGTTGACAGTAAGTTTCCTGCCGTCGAATTCCGCTCCGTTGAACATCTCTATCGCTTTGGCTGCATCGTCGGCGTTAGCCATTTCAACGAAACCGAAACCTTTTGAGCGACCGGACATTTTGTCCATGATAATCACCGCGGAAGTAACTTCCCCGGCTTTTGCGAAGTGGTCCCTGAGAGCATCTTCTGTGCTCGAGTAAGGGAGACCCCCCACATATAGCTTTGTAGCCATCTATACTTTCTCCCGTTTTAATAAACGGGCAAACACTACTTTTAATATCCCGACTCTTGGTCGTGGACGTAGCACTCTAGTCGCTCAATTGGCTTGCATAAACAAAACAATAGGCCTAAAAAGAAACTACGGGGTCGAGTATAGCACCAATCGGAGTAAATAGCAATTATTCTCCTGCTTCCCCTGATTCGAGTGCCTCCACTACCTCCTCGATCTCCCCCTCCATGATGTGCGGAAGGTTGTGCCAGGATTTGCCAGCGCGGTGGTCGGTCAGGCGATCCTGGGGGAAATTGTAGGTGCGGATTTTTTCTGATCGGTCAGCGGTGCCGATCTGTTCTTTGCGCTCGCCGGCGTACTTGGCCGCTTCCTGTTCTTCTTCGAGCTGTTGGAGTTTTGCGGCGAGGATCGACATTGCATGTTCGCGGTTCGCCTGCTGGCTTCTTTCGTTTGTCGAGCGCACGTCGATACCGGTCGGTTTGTGGACGAGGCGCACTGCCGTTTCAACTTTATTTACGTTCTGTCCACCCTTCCCTCCTGAACGAGAATACTCCATCTCGATGTCGGCGGGGTTTATGACAACGCTCACTTTTTTTCGGAGCGGCAAAACCGCGACTGATGCGGTCGAAGTATGCACCCGCCCGTTCTTTTCGGTTGCGGGAATTCTCTGCACTCTATGCACCCCTGTCTCGTGTCGAAGTAGTTTGTAGACATCCTTGCCTTTTAGCTCGAAGCTCGCTTCCTTGTAGCCGCGAAGTTCGCTTTTGGATTCATAATTCACCCGCCATTGCCAGCCACGCGTCTCGGCGAATTTCTCGTACATGTGCGCAAGCTCCCAGGCGAAAAGCGAAGCCTCTTCCCCGCCGGCGCCGGCGCGAACTTCAAGTACTACTTCAGTTGGGAATTCCTCTTCTTCTTCTTTATCCTTCGCTAAAATATCTCTTATCTGTCTTTCGATATTTTTTTTCTGCGTTTCTATTTCTTCGAGTTCTTTTGCGGCAAGCTCATGCAGGCTCTCGTCGCCAGACAGCATCTCACGAACTTCTGCCTCCTTACGCTCGAGCCCCTCTAGCATCCCGGCCAAATAATTGGTCCGGTGATCTTTTTTTAGCTCCACAATGTCCATTTATTTTTTTACTTTAGCGCGAGCGACGGTTGTCTTTGCGGCTCGCTTCTTGAAGCGCTCAACCCGGCCGGCCGTGTCAACAATTTTCTCGTTCCCAGTATAAAAAGGGTGGCAGGCACTGCAAATTTCTACCTGGATCTCAGGCATGGTCGAGCCAACACGATAAACCGCCCCGCAAGCGCAGGTGGCTTTCGCGCCCTCGTAATATTTCGGATGTATCTCTGATTTCACATTGTGATTCTAGCATGAAATCATACTCTCTGCAAATTACTCGAGCAAATCGATGTTCGCCTGTATGCCTGCCTTGATCCTGGCTACGCTGGCCCCGTACGAGCAACTCGTGCCGCCGGCGCCGTAATATCTGCAGGCAGCAATGTTCTGCGCGCTCTGGCTTGTCCCAATAGCACCCAAGTCAGAAAGATACATGCCGGAGGCAAAGAACGCATCGCGTGGCACCCAAGGGCTCGGATAGCGACCCAGGAGGCCTTGCAAGCGTGATTCGAACAATTTCCAGGTTGAAGGAATAAACTGCGCCGCCCCCATTGCCCCGCCCCAGCCGGCGACACCCGCGATCGGACAAGAAACCGGGGTCTGGAACGGATCGAGACCGAGTTTCTTCGTAATTTCAAGGAACGGCCCGACATCGCGCGTGGGCTTCATTAAGTTTATGAAGGGTGTACCGGTATTTTTTCCAACTCCCGCGCCGGTCGCCGTATTGGTAAGGAGACACTGGCCAACATTCGCACCCAAGTTCGATTCTTGAGTGAGAATGGCCAAAAGGAACGCCGGGTCGACACCAAAGGCGCCTTTGACTTCATAGGCATAGGCAAGTGCAGTACCGAACTCAATTTTTTGCGTAGTGTTGGCGAGAGGAAAAAGTGCGGCGCGGATGCGAGCGGCCCGCGCTCTTTTTTCGGCCGCGAGTTTCTGGTATTCAGACTCCTTCTGTTTGGAGACCACAAGCAATTGTTTTTTCTCCGTTTCCGATCGTGCAACTTTTCTCTGTGCTCCCTCAAGCTCCGCTCTTGCGTCGGTCTCCGCGTTTTGCTTTTCTTCCAGTCCTTTTTTCTCGACTTCGGTTGTCGTCTTTACGCCACGAAGTTCGTCCACTGCATTTTTAACCGCCTTCTTGATCGAAGAATACGATTCGACGTCGCTGTAAAAATCGGAGATGCTCGCATCCGAAAGTATCAGGTGGATAATGCTCTCCTGATCGAACTCATTGGTGTTCCGAAGGAGCTGCGCGATCGACTCCTGCTGACTTCTGATCTTCTCCTCAAGCGTCCGGATAGTGGAATTCTTTTCCCCGATCGAGACTTTAATCTGGGCGATCGCGAACGAGCGCGCTTTTATTTTCGCCTTGAGCGCATTTATCTGGCTGGTGAGATAGCTGATATCCCCCTGAAGCGTCCCGCTATTTTTTCTCTGGGCATCTTGCTTTTTAAGGAGCTCCGCTAGTTCCGCTTCGATTTGGGTAAGTTCTTTTTTGCAAAAATTCTTGTCAGCGCTGCTCGAGTTTGTGGTAATGGTAAGACAATCTACTGCGAATATCCTGCCTCCAAGGAGAAGTAATGAAACAACAAAAAGACATATGGCTGCTTTTCGGACCATATGTTTATTATAACATGCCTACTTTTTCTCCTTCTTTTTCCCGACGTTTTCAGTTGGGACTCCGGCCCCTGCAGGCGTCGGTGCCTCCGCTTCAGCCTCTGCTCCCTCTTCTTCCTGTTTGCCCTTCTTCTCGACTTCGATCGCGGAAAGGTCAACCGGCGCTTCCTCAACTTTTTCTTCAACTTGCGCGACCATAGATGCAACTACTTCCTCGGGATTGTTTAAAATTTCCACCCCTTGCGGAACTTTAATATCAGAAATGACGACATTGTCCTCAAGGGTCCGGAGTTTAGAAATGTCGACCGCGAGGTTGTGTGGCAAGTCTTTCGGCAGCGCCTCGACTTCAACCTCGTGAAGCACTTTTACCAGGTTCCCAAGCCCTGCTTTGACCGCTTCGGATACACCGGCGTATTCAAGCGACACTTTGACTTTGATCTTCTTTGTCATGTCGATAGCGAGAAAATCCACGTGGATCGGCTCGTCCGTTACCGGATCAACTTGTACCTCGTGGATAAGCGTATCGACGTTCTCCTCCGGAGTCTTCACCTGGACCGCGGTGGATTCCCCCGCCGCGCGCCAGATCTTCTTAAAAGCTGAAGTTGCAACCTCGATCGAGGTGCTTTTCTTGCCCGCACCGTAAAAAACAGCCGGGATTATGCCGGTTTTGCGTAATTTATGCGACCCGGTGCTTGAATTTCGCCTTTTGGCTTCGATGGCTAGCATGAAAAAGATTATACGGAAATGGGATTAAATTGCAATCCCGAACTAGATTCCGTGATTGCCCGGGTGTTCGAGGGCAATATGAGATGTGATGTACTCTTTTGTTCCAGGGCCGCCCGGGACTGGAACTTTTTTACCAGGGTTAAGGATATTTTTGGGGTCGAAAATACTTTTCACGTCGCGGAATATTCCTATCATTCGCTCGCCGAACATCTTTTTAAGAAAGGGGGTACGGATAAGGCCGTCGTTATGCTCAGCGGTGATCGAGCCGTGATACCTAAGCACTAAGTCGTAAACTTCCTCCGAAAGCGAATGAATGATCTCGGGCACATCGGGTCTCGAAAAATCCATCAGAGGAATGACATGGAAGTTGCCGTCGCCGGCATGGCCGGCGATGGTGTAGACGAGTTTATACTTCCCCAAAATTTGGTTGAGCTCCGGCAGAAATTTCGACAAAAATTCCGGGCGCACAATGATGTCGTCGACAAAGGGCGCTGTTCGCTTACCCTTGATGTGCTTGCGGAGGAGATTGAAACTCTCGCGCCGGATGCTCCAGAATTTCTCGGCCTCATCCCTATCTTTCGTAATGTGAATTTTCATCTTGAAGTTGGCGATATTTTTTGTCATCGCCCGGCATTTGTCATCAGTCTCCCTCTCACTTGTCCCGGAAAACTCCGCCAAAACGACCAATTTCGGAAACCCGCCCCGGAGAACCATGAGAAACTCCGGCAGGAAAACTTTGAAAAATTTGAAGGCCTCGACGAGGGTTTTCTTCTTCAAAAACTCCCGAAAGAACCGCACAGCAAGCCAGAGAGTCTTGTCGTCGTACGCCTCAAGCGTCTCGGGCTTGCTTTCCAAAATCTCTCCGACCAAGCGCCCCAAGGGCTCGAGGTCGCGCATAAAGATCACTACCAGTTTCGAGTACTTCTCGATCGGAACAAGCTTGAAGGTTATCTCCGTTGCGATGCCGAGCGTTCCCTGCGAGCCGACCAGCAACCTATTCAAGTCGAAGACGTTATCGCGCATCACATTCCATAAATAGTAGCCGGCGGAATTTTTGTGAACATCGGGCTTCGCAAGTCGAATTTCTTCCTCGTTTGCTTTGATCAGGCTGTAAATTTTTTTGTAAATCTCATCTTTACTGGCAAGCTCCGCGAGAGGAAAAGCTTCTACGGTTCTCTCTGACCCGTCGGCGAAGACGACCTTGGTTCGTACGATAAACTTTTCCGTTTTCCCGTATTTGAGGGTCTTCTCCCCAGCCGCGTTGTTTCCGAACATCCCACCCATGGCGTTCAGGGATTTTGAGGCGGTGTAGGTGGGCAGGATGAGCCCCCGCTTGAGAGTGATTTCCTCGAAATCCCTATAAAGCATGCCGGGCTCGACTGTGATCTCGTCCCCAGAAAAAGAGACAAGCTTGTTCATGTATTTAGTAAAGTCGAGGACTATCGACTCACCGATCGCACCGCCGGACATGTCGGTTCCGGCGCATCTTGCCGTGATCGAAAGATCTGGGTATTTCTCTTTGTTTTTTGAGACCCATTCAACGAGGTTCACAACGTCATCGCTATCGAGCGGATAAAGCACGAGCTTCGGCCTGACTTCAAAAATGCTCGCGTCCTTGGAGTATTTATCGAGCGTCTCCGGCCTGTCATCCGCCACTCCCCTGAAAAATTTTAGGATTTCTTCTTTCATTTATGTTTCCCCACCGAGGCAAGGCTGTTGCGCTTCGCGGCATCGAGCAAAAGTTTTTGTGCTCCCGCTATATCGTCGCGATGCTCCGCCCAGTATATAAGGACCGAGTTCTGGAGAGCACGGGAGTACGAGAAAGTTAAATTCCAGGGCAAGGGGCCTTGCTTGTGCATTTCATTCAGGTGAAGCGAAGCCTTTTCCTCGGTCTGGCCGCCAGAGAGGAAAACAATTCCCTTTACCTCTGCGGGCACATGAGCCTTAAGGCATTTAAGAGTAAGTTCGGCGACCTTTTCAGGCGGCGTCTTCGCTGGCGCGTCCTTGCCGGCAAGCACCATATTTGATTTTAAAATTAATCCGGAGAGGTATGCGCCGGAATTTTTGAGCTCGCTGAAAACTACGTCGAGGTTCTTTGCCGTGGCTTGGTAACACTCCTCTGCGGAATAGTCTCCGTCAAGGAGAACTTCGGGCTCAATGATAGGGACGATATCGCGCTCTTGGCAGAGGCGGACATATTCGGAGAAAATCTCTGCGTTCATTTCCATGCATTTTTCGCTTGGTGTGCCTTTGCCGACCGAATAGACCGCCCGCCACTTGGCAAAAGTCGCACACATGAGTTTGTATTCATCGAGCCGTGCGGCAAGCCCCTCGAGTCCTTTGGTGAATTTCTCCCCAGCGCTCTCCGGAATATCCCCGAGGCCAGCATCAACTTTTATGCCAACGTCGATGCCTTTTGATTCAAGTGCTGCGGTGAAACTCTTTTCCTCAGCCGTCTTTTGTTTTATCGTCTCGTCATATAAAATAACACCGGAAATATATTGTTCCAGCCCCGGCGCAGTAAAAAGAAGCTCACGATATTGTCTTCGGTTCTCTTCGGTTTCCGGAATTCCGACGGCGGCAAAGCGTTTGTTGCAGGTCGGATTGCTCTCATCGGCGGCCAAAATTCCTTTGGGAGAGTCAGTCAAGCGGGCAACGGTATTTTCTAATATAGTTTTGTTCATAAATTATTCAAGTAGCTTAACTAATATTTGCTTTGCGACCTGGGGATTCGCCGAGCCTTTCGTCTCGCGCATCATCGCCCCGACCAAGGACATAAGCGCGGCTTCTTTGCCTTTCTTATAATCTTCCGCAACTTTTTGATTGGCCATGATAATCTTTTCAGCGATTTGTGTGAGCTCCCCTTCATCACTTTTTTGTAACAACCCCTCTTTCTCTGCAATCTCTGATGGCGATATATCGCTATCCGTCACCATCTTTGCCAAAATGTCCTTTGCTACTCGGGAGGAAATTTTATTCTCTGCTGTCAAATTTATAAGCTCGGCGAAATTTTCCGCTCTTATAGCCCCTCTTTTATCCAATCCCAGGTAATCTGTCGTAATGTAATTGGATGCTAATTTAACTTTTCTCTTATCCCTCAGGATTTGCGCAATCGCTTCAAACCAAACCGCGAGCGATGGATTCTCGACATATACTTCTACATCCTCGTTTTTTGTCCCGTAATCTCTTCCGTATCTCTTTCGCTTTTCTTCCGGCAATTCCGGCAATTCTTTTTCCATTTTCTTGAGATCGAATGCCTCGTGCAAGTGCATCTTCGGCAGATCCGGGTCCGGGAAATACCTGTAGTCGTGGCTTGATTCTTTGCGCCTCTGAGAGTATGTCTTTTGTTTCTCTTCGTCCCAACCACGGGTTTCCTGGACTATCTCGCTCTCCTTCCTCTCTTTGTACAGCTCGAGCATCCGATCAAGCTCGAATTTGATAGCCCGCTCGACGCTGCGAAAAGAATTCAGGTTTTTTACTTCAACTTTCGTGCCAAACTTTTTCTTTTCCGGCGAGACCGATATGTTTGCCTCTACACGCATCTCTCCCTTCTCCATGTTCGCTTCCGAGGCGCCGAGGTACCAGAGCACGAGTTGGAATTCTTTGGAAAAAACTGCTGCCGCCTTCGCGGCTTCCTCTGCGCTCCCGAAAACATGCGGCTCGGTGACAAGTTCCATCAAGGGCACGCCTGCGCGATTGAAGTCGACAAGGGAGAAATCTTTTTCATGCTTGTTTGTCCCCGTGTCTTCCTCAAGGTGCACGCGCGTGATATCGAAACCGCGGAGATGCCCGCCGGTCACGATTGGGTACTTATACTGCGAGATCTGGTAGCCTTTTGGAATATCGGGGTAAAAATAATTTTTTCGGTCGAACTCCGTGAAATCGGCGATCTTCCCGCCGAGCGCGAGGCCGACCTTTATCACATGCTCTATGGCCTTTTTGTTGGGAACCGGCAATGCTCCTGGATGAGCCGTGCAAACCGGGCAGATGTTGGTGTTCGGAATTTTCTCATCGGGATCGTTTTTGCAACCGCAGAACATCTTGGTGCGAGTCGCGAGCTCCGCGTGCACTTCCAGCCCGACCACGAAGTGATATGCCATGATAACTAATTATATCAAACTTTTTGCGTTATTTCCTTCACGATCTTTCCGTCATCGAGGTGAATGATACGGTTGCAGTACTTGGCATATTCATCCTCGTGAGTGACCATCACTATCGTCTGGCCCTTCTGATTCAATTCCTTGAAGAGTTCGATCACGGCACTGCCGGAGACGCTGTCGAGGTTCGCGGTCGGCTCGTCGGCAAAGAGAATTTTCGGCCTGTGGGCAATGGCACGAGCGACCGCGACCCGCTGCTGTTCTCCGCCGGAGAGCTGACTGGGCAGGTTCTCGAACCGGTGCCCGAGCCCCACTTTTCCAAGCGCCTCCTCGGCGTTTTTATAAGCAGCGCTTTTGTCCATGTCCTGCATGAGCAGCGGCAGAACGACGTTCTCGAGCGCGCTCATTTCCGGAAGCAAGGCGTAATCTTGAAACACATATCCGAGACGAGTCAGACGGAAAAAAGTCTTTTCGCCGATGGTCATCGCGTGGGTATCGCGTCCATCGACCTCGATCTCTCCGCTCGTCGGCTCGTCAAGAAGGCTCATCTGGTAAAGAAAAGTGCTCTTGCCCGCTCCAGAGCGCCCTATGATGCCGATGAACTCTCCATTCTCCGCTACAAAGTCTATGCCCTTGAGTACATCGGTCACCTGATCTCCGTCTTTGAATGATTTTTTTAAATTTTTTACTTTGATCATTTTTAAATTAATTCCTGCCCAATATCGAATCAAGCGTATTCTTGCGAACGATGAGGCGCGCGGGGATGAAACCGGCAATGATGGTGGTGAGCATGAGGAGCCCCACTCTAAGGAGCGTGCCGGAAATCGGAGCGACCAAGATGCCGTCCGAGAACGGGAAGTCGATAGGGTGCGCGCTCACCGCCGGCTCCAGAAATGCATACAAAACGATCACCCCGATCAAGGAACCGACAAATGCGTAAAAGAACGATTGCATGATGTACGATATTTCTATCGCCTGCTCGCTGATGCCGATGCCTTTCAAAATACCTATGAATTTCCGCCTGGTTATGGCGTTAATGAAAATGACGATAAATATAGTGATGGAAGCAACCACCAAGCCGATCGAGGAAAGTACGTTGCCGAGGAGCGCAAACGTATCGGCAATGTCTTTAATGAACTTCGGCTGAGCATCCGCGTATGTTTGCACTTTCGCCACTCGCCCTGCCCCGTTTTTTATCAAAATGTCGCGCACCAGTGCGGGGTCCGTGCCGGATTTGAGTTTCACCGATATCTCGTCTACGTTATAGTCGCCCCGGCCGATCATGCTCCGAAGCTGAGAATCCACCATGAAGGCTCTCAAGCTCACTTCATCGACTTTTGCTTTGATTATGCCTTTCACGGTAACTTCGCGTTCCACCCCGCCCACCTTGAGCCGAATCTTTACTCCGGGGGCGATATTTTCAAGCGAGGAGAAGCCCGGGGAGTCAAATTGCAAATATTTTTTGTCGAGATATGCCCCTACAAGAACCTGGTCGTAGTCTGTAGTTGAAAGATACTCGCCCTCGACCACGAACCTGGAGATGCCGGTCACCGCATCTTCCTCGGCCGGATTGATGCCGACGATCGAGGCTGGGGCAATGTTCGGCTTCTCTTTTTCGTTCGAACGGGTCTTATAATTCGCTTCGAGCGTCCCCCCTTCGAGATATCTGGCGGTAACAGCCTCTACTTCAGGAAGCGATTTTACAATGCGGATTATTTCCGGAGAATTCTCGATATAAGTCTTATCGGAAAGGGTGGAGACGATCACGTCGCTCGTGTAATGGGTACGTACCGCGTCTATGGCCCCCTGAATAAGGCCGACCAATATGCCCGTGACCACCACCAGGTTCAGGAAAGTGAAGAACATCACGAAAATTATGAGGACAGTGGTCCAGAGACTGGATCTGCGAATCTGCCGTTTCGCGAGAAAAAATCCGATGCGTATATTGAGCTGCGAAAACATTTTATTCCCGAGAAGGATTAAGGATAACCTCGTCCCCGTCAGATAGCCCAGAAACAATCTCCACCTGGCCGAGGGTCGAGGTGGAACCTGTCACCACTTCCTGATCGACAACGTCTTTCTTTTTTCTTAGTTGGACGAACTTCTTCCCGTCCCTCTCAAATATCACTCCTCCGGGGACGACGATCACACCCGGCTTTTCGAAGACCAATATCGATATATTTGCCGTCATTCCAGACCTAATGCGCTCGTCTTCTTGGTCGAATAACAGCTTTATTTTATATGTTGAAATGCCGTCCCGAATCGTTTCCGCGGAATCTATGGAAACGATCTTGGCGCCAAAGACCGCGTCCTCGCCGTAAGCGTCAAGAGTCACGCTCGCCTCGTTGCCCACCTCTATGAGCGCGATGTTCACCTCGGGGACATAACTTTCGATCTCGAAAGTCCCCTTGCTCATCGCGGTGATGACTGTTTCGCTCGCCGAAACAGTCTCGCCAACTTCTTTGCTGACATTAGTGACAATTCCGGAGAACGGAGCATAGATTGTGCTTGCTCTAATTTCTGCATTTATCTTGTCTATTTCCGCAAGCGCGATCGAGACTTCCGCGCTGGAATCTCCGGCAAGCAGTTTCTCGTATTTACTGTCTGCTCCACTTACTGCAAGATTCCGAGCGACAAGCGCCTGATTGTAGGCGTTCAAGTTTTCTGGATAGGACGCTCCTCCCTTGTTCGGAATATCCAGGTACCAGATGGTATCATTGTATAAATCCAGATCGTCAGGGAACAAAATGAGTAGGCCCTTTGTGCCGAGTGGTGTCTTTCCTTCCTCATTTACCACTGTCTTAGTTTCTTCCAAACCAAATGTCCAGATGAAAGAAAAGTCTCCGCTTCCGACCCTTTCTCTTCTTATGATCGCCTTATAAGTCCCGGAATGCCCGTCGTAAGAACCGCTCACTACCGGCACTTCGGCGGTATAGCCAGAAGAATCGGGGGTGAATTCCAGGTCGCTTGAAACCAGTTTCAGGTAAGCGCTTTCTATTTTCGTATCTTCGTTCTTTATCACCTTCTCGAGCTCATCCTTGGCCGCCGTGAGGTCCACATCGCTTTGTTTGAGATTCGCTTGTTTGATCTGGAGGTCCGCCGAAAGGTTGCCGATATCGAGCTGGGCGAGGATCTCGCCCGACCGAACGTTTTGATTGTTCTTAATGAAGATTTTACCTATCCTGCCGGAATTGGCGAAACCCAGATCAGCACTGCTTGCAGCTTTTACTTTCCCGGAAATTGAAACTTGGTTGACGAAATCGCCCAGGCTTACGGTGATCACGCCGCCTGCTGTCTTTTTCCCGCCGAAAAGAACGATGCCGAGCACGATCAGGATTATAGCTCCCAGAACGGAAAAAAGAAGTTTCTTTTTCTTGATCAAAGCCAAAATCTTTAGCATTAACGCCCATATTAACACGAATTTAAAATTTTCGCAGAAAATTCAGAAGTTCGTCTTTCGTTTTTTTTAGGAGGACGTCGTCAAAAAGGGAAAGGTGGAAAACTTTCTTGCCTCGCTTAAGTTTTTTGAACCTGGCCGTCTCGGTTTTTATCGTTTTTGCATCGGCAACGTCAGATTTCGTGAGGATGATGATCTCTTCTTTTTCATTGAGACCTTGGCCGTACCTCCTAAGTTCCTCGCGAACCTCCTCGTATTTTTTCATCATCGCCTCGCCGTATTCAAATGAGACCAGATGCGCGAGAGCGCGAGTGCGCTTGATGTGCCGAAGGAACTTCGTACCGAGCCCGCGACCGGCGCTTGCGCCTTCGATGAGCCCCGGGATGTCCGCAATGATATATCCGAAAAAATTTCCAAGGTTCGGATCTAAAGTGGTGAACGGATAGTCCCCAACTTTCGCATGAGCTTCGGTGAGAGCATTCAAAAGCGATGATTTACCCGCGTTCGGAAGCCCGACCAAGCCGAGATCCGCAAAGAGTTCAAGCTCGACGTGGAATTTGCTCTTCTCTCCGGGCGCTCCCGGGCGCCATTCTCTCGGAGTAGTGTTGGTCGAGCTTTTGAAGTGCTCGTTCCCGAAGCCCCCATAGCCTCCACGAAGAAGCAGAATTTTTTGCCCGTCTTCAAGGAGTTCCCAGCGTTCTTCAGTGTCGAGATTCGTTACCACCGAGCCAATCGGAAGCTCAAGCACCAGATCTTTGCCCGCGCGGCCGTGGAGACTCTTCGCCCCACCGTCTTCGCCTCTGCCGGCAGCGAAATGCTTTACGGGTTTGTGCCGGAGAAGTATCCCGATATCGCGCACGGCGCATACGTAAAAATTTCCGCCTCTGCCGCCGTCGCCGCCAGCAGGGCCGCCTTTAGGGACAAATTTCTCTTGCCGCCAGCGCACCACACCGTCGCCGCCCTGGCCGGCCTCCGCTACAAAAGTTATTTCATCAACGAATGCCATTTTCTAGAGCGAGCTCGGCAAGCTTAATTGCACCACCTTGGGACTTCGCCACGCAAAAATATCTGCCTCGGTGGCAGAAAACCGCGTCCATGACTCCGGAGGTCCGCGCGAGTGCTTCATCGCGAAGCCCCGCCCAGGATTCGGGGAGACTTTTTTTATTTTGGAATGTTCGCAACCCAACTCTGGCGCATTTTACTCCCCAGAGTCCATCAGACTTTCGCGGATAGATAAAAAATAGAGTTTCAGGGAAATCGCCGGCCTCAATTTCATCAGTATAGTGTTTGTCGAGAATCAGGATTCTCTTGTCCTTCGAATTTTTGTAAATTACGGACATACGGTCTTTTGCTTCGAGTAATGATTTGGTTTGAATAATTTCCCGCCCGAGGATTTCTTTTGCAAGTTCTACTGCCCTGAGAAATATCTCGTCAATATTAGTACTTTCGTTCCAGGCGGGGCGAAGCGCGAAAAAGATATGCTGAAGGTAGTACGGGGAAACTTTGTGCTTGTTTTCAACTAAATCAATGCCGTTATCAAAAGCATCGATCGGGGAAACCAGGTTGTTTTCGATGAGCTTTGCGGCAGCACTTGCGCCGGCCAACTCCTCCCCGAACTTTTCCCAAACCAAGCCGAAGGAAGAATAATCTATGCCCGGCTCACCTGACATGCTGACATGTTTTCCTGCGCCACCATGCTGATGGTGGTCGAACCGGTTCTTATCCTTGTTATATACCCCGCCGACGTCAACAACATAGTCCGCGCTTGCGATTATTTCCTCATCCCGGGTTCTCTTAACTTCCCACTCCTCGCCCCTCATCTCTAAATACAATTCAAGCGCCGCGCAGGCGAAGACATCGTCAGTATGAAAAGAGCCGTTATGCGTAACGAGAATTTTTTTCTGCTTCATAACTAAAAAAGCGAATCGACCGCTTCCCGTACCATCCCGCCATCGGCCTTGCCCTTGAGCTCTTTCATGAGAGTGGACATGAGCAGGCCCTTTTTTGTGGCGTCGGCTGCGAGCTCTTCTTTTTTCGCCTTGGCCAGTTGTTCTATCTCTTCCCGCGGCATCATTTGCGGCAGATATGTTTCAAGGATCACAAGCTCGGCTGCCTCCTTGGCCACCAGGTCCTCACGGTTCCCCTTTTTGAACTGCTCGATTGAGTCGCGTCTTTGTTTGGCGAGGCGGCGAATTACCGAAAGCGCATCTTCGTCGGAAAGAATTTCATCGGGTTTTCTGCTTTTGGCGACTAGTTCGTTCGTAAATGCCGCCACCATCCCTCGGAGAGTTTCGAGCCGCACCGTGTCTCGTGCAAGCATCGCTTCTTTTATTTTGTTCTGTATTTGCTTGTGCAGCATCGCTTATTTATTCTAACAAAATATGATAAAATTCGCTATATGCAGAAGCTCATTTTCTTCGACACCGAAACGACCGGAAATACCGAGAGTGATTTTCTTTGTCAGCTAGGGTATAAAATCGGATCCGAAACTTTCTCTCACCTTTATAAACCCCCGAAACCAATACCTCCGGAAGCCTCGGCGGTACATCACATAACCAATAAAATGGTCGAGGAAAGACCCTACCTCAAAGATAGCGGCGACCTCCCAAAATTGAAAGAAATTTTCGAGGCGGAGGATGCGATTGTCGTCGCCCACAACGCGCCTTTTGACCTTATGATTGTGAAAAAAGAAAACATCAAACCAAAAAATTTCATCTGTACTCTGCGAGTCGCCCGGCATTTGGATAACGAGGGGAAAATCGGCCGGTATAATTTGCAGTACCTGCGCTATCTTCTCAACCTCGACGTCGAGGCAAACGCTCACGACGCGCTAGGAGACGTACTGGTGCTCGAGAAGCTTTTCGAACATCATAAAAAAGAATTGATGGAAGGTGAGAATCTTGGCGAGTCCGAAACGATAGTGAAAATGATGGAGATTTCTTCCCAGCCTTCTATAATTCATATTTTCCCCTTCGGCAAGCACAACGGAAAGAGAGTCGATGAAGTGGTAAAGATAGACAAAGGTTACCTTGAGTGGCTCCTCGGCGAAAAACTCAAAGACTCCGCGCCGGACGAGGATTGGATTTATACGCTAAAGCATTATTTGCAAAAAAATAAGGACTAAATGGAAAATTTTTTGATTATCATCATTGCGGTTTTGGCGGGAGGGGTCGCGGCGTATTTCTTCTTCGGGCAGAGAAAGGAAGAGAAGAAAGACGTCGGGCTTGACCTGATACTCCAGCAACTGAACGAGCTCTCGCGCACGGTGGACACGAAGCTCGGCGAATCGCACAAGCAGGTGAACGAGAGCTTGCGCTTTCATTCTAGTGAATCGAATAAAATCATCCGCGATGTGACCGAGCGCCTGACTCGACTGGATGAAACGAACAAACAGGTAATTTCCTTCGCCGACCAGCTGCAGAGCCTCGAGAATATTTTAAGAAATCCGAAGCAGCGTGGCGTACTCGGGGAATACTATCTCGAGACTGTGCTCAAGAACGTCCTGCCGCCCGGCTCTTACCAAATGCAATATGAGTTCCCCGACAAAACCATCGTCGATGCCGTAGTCTTCGTGAAAGATAAGATCATCCCGATAGACTCGAAATTCTCACTCGAGAATTACAACCGCATCGCCGAAGAGCGCGACCCGGCGGAGAAAAAAAGATTGGAAGCCATATTCTTGAATGACCTCAAAAACCGCATAACCGAAACGGCGAAATATGTGCAGCCGACCCAAGGCACGACTGATTTTGCCTTCATGTTCATCCCCCACGAGGCGATTTATTACGATCTCTTGGTCAACAAAATCGGCGCGATCACGGATGACACCGAGAACCTGATCCAGCGCGCGGCCGGCAAATATAAAGTCATCATCACTTCCCCAACCTCGTTCCTCGCATACCTCCAGACCGTGCTCCAGGGCTTGAAGGCGCTCCAGATCGAGGAATCCGCTAAAGAAATAATCAAGAAAGTAGAGGACTTGGGTAGACACCTTAAATCATATGATGAATTTCACGCCAAGCTCGGGAATGCACTTTCCACAGTCGTGAATCACTACAATACTTCCGGCAAAGAGCTCAGGAAGATCGACAAGGACGTCCTGCGCATCGCCGGCACTTCTCCGGAACTCACGCTGATTGAAGTGGAGAAGCCGAAGGTGGGGGAATAGATTTGACGGAAAAAAGAGAAAGGGGTAGTATAGAAATACCCTGGGGGAACTCTCAATACCCGAAGTATTTTTTTGTTTTTGGCTCCTCTTGTTTTTTTATTATTTAGTGATATAATATATTTAGATACTAGTTCCCAATCCCCCGCACCCGCATGGAGGTTAGATGAACCATCATCCGCGTTTTCCGAAGGTGGAAGGTATCCCCAAAGTCCACCTGCTAGAGGTGTGTAAGCTGGGGCAACCGGGGGAGGCGTGTCCTATGATAGTACACGTCTACTTTGACGACACGAAGCGGTGTGGGCGCAACGACCCCCTGCCACCCCCGCCGTCAGTGACCGCTCAAGGGAAGCAGCCCTTGTGGTGTTCCGGCCACCCGAATTACAAGTGCTCAACTCCCGCGCCGCAACCCGCGGCATGAAAGGAATTCCCACCTGCAACCCCGTCCCGGTAAATACCGGGGCGGGCACGGCAAAGAGCTTTTCTTTCGAAAGACAACAACGTGGAAGCGCTTGTAGAAAATAGATGCACCTGGATGTTGAAACATACTTCGACGTCTGGGGCATTTTTAGTTTAGAGTTCAAATTTTTATTTAAAAATGTTATATTGCAGATGATGGCCTCATCGTCTAACGGTCAGGACACAAGCTTCTCAAGCTTGGAATCGGAGTTCGATTCTCCGTGAGGTCACCGCCCCTTAAACTAAAAGGGCCTCGCAACGTCTACGTCGCAAGGCCGCGGGTTCTCCGCCATTCCCGCAAGGCGCTCTTCTTTTTGCATTCTAGCGAGGGTGCCTGGTGACAAAAAAGAGCCACCAAAAAATCCTCACCCACGCCAGAGTGAGGAGAACCCCCACTACGACAAGGAGCCTCCACTCGGGATCAATCGCCGGCATCTCTACACCTTCCTTCCTTGAGAGAACGAGCGAGCTCGGCGGACCTCGCGAGCTCGAAGGCCACCATACCGACGCCGGCCACAAAGACCGGCAGAAAAATCAGCCACCGCATACGCTCTCCTGGTCAGGGTTCCAAGAAACTCTACATGCAAAAACCAAAAAAGTCAAGGAAAAACTACGCCCGCTTAAGCCACTCGGGTTCCTGGCGGACGAGGTGAGTCAATTTGTCGACGGTGGGGTCGAGGATCGCCTCCACCACTCGCTCCATACGCATGCTCTGCGAACCCTTTACTAGAACAATATCCCCTTTTTTTATGAAGGTTTTCAGAAACTCACCCGCCTCGCGGGAATTTGAGAAATGATGCTCCGCTCCGATTGCCTTCGAGCGGGGCCCCACGGAGATGACCACATCCGCGCGTTCCCTGGCAACCTCGCCGACATTCTTGTGCGCCTCTTCGGTGTGCTTCCCGAGCTCAAGCATATCTGCGAGCACCGCGATCTTCCTTCCAGAAGTTTTGTCGATTTTTATTTCGCCGAGTGTCCCGAGCGCGGCATAAGAGGCAAGCGGAGAAGAATTGTAAGTGTCATCGATGATGAGGCTGCCGCCCGCGCCCGGAAGTGAGCGCATCCGCCCCGGGGCGAATTCGTAATTTTTGAGGCGCTCCACGGCCTCGAGCAGATTGAGTTTCAGGGCCGTTGCAAGCCCAAGCGCAGCCAGTGCCGCCGAGATGTGGTTCTTTCCGAAAACTCCGTCCACCTCGACCGGCAGGCTTTTTCCATTAGCATCCACTCGAAACACGAGCCCATCCGGGATACCGACAGAGTCGTAATGAATGCTTTCTCCGGAAGCGACTATATCCGCCGGGCCCCAGCCGTAGGTGAAAACTCGCCCTTTGGTTTTCTCTTTCATCCCGAGCACGTCGGCATCGTCGGCGTTGAGCAGGAGAACCCCGTCGGGCTTGAGTGTCTTCACCAGTTCACTTTTTTCCTCTACCAGATGCTGCTTCGAAGGAAAAAATTCCACATGCACTGGCGTTTCCCCGATAGCGGTAACCACCACCGCATCCGCCCGAAGCCACCCGGCGGTACGTTTGATATCTCCAGGCTTCCCCGTGCCAACTTCAAGCACGAGCCAGGTCGGATACTTAGATGGAAAGAGAATCAACCGCAGCCCCTTGAGAAAATTGGAAAGCCAGATCGAGATATCGTTCCAGCCGTTCGGCAACCCGAGTACGGTAAGCGGAAGCCCGATCTCCGAGTTGTAGCTTTTCTCACTCTTTCTTACGTAATATTCTCCCGAAAGAACTCGGTAGACCGCGTCCTTGGTCGAGGTTTTACCGACCGAGCCGGTAATCGCAACAATTTTGGGTTTGTACTTCCAAATCACCAGACGCGATTCGAGCGCGAGTAGATAAAAAATTATCCTTCTAAAAAATTTGTTCAAATTCATCCTTATCGGTCCGGCGGGACTTCATAATAGTTTAGCAGAAATTTCGTGATGTTGAGGAAGGGGTCGGTCCAAGTTTCAGAAGCATAGCGCACGCCCTTGGGATCGATCGCGTAAAGAAAAACTATGAATCTTGGATTGTAGGCGGGGAAAACCCCGACAAAAGAGTGGTTATACCTGTCATCATAATATCCGCCGTCGGGGCTCGGCACTTGGGCGGTCCCGGTCTTGACCGCCACGCTCCAATGTTCAAGCTTCGAGGCGCCGCCGCGGATTCCTTTATCCATTACTAGAACCATCATCCGGGTGATCTCCTCGGCGGTGACTTTTGAAATTTTCGTGGGCTTGCCTTCATACTCAAATTTTTTGCTCGTGCCGTCGGTGTACTTGATCTCGGAAACCACGTGCGGAGTCACCATGACTCCGCCGTTTGCAAGCGCTGCGAGCGCGCGGGTAATCCCGATCGGCGTCATTGAAATACCCTGGCCGAAAGAAGCGTTGGCATACTCGATGTCGCGCGAAGCGCGGAGCCCCTCTTCGAGGTTCCGAGCCGAACCCACGACTTCGCCCGGGAGATCGATGTCGGTTTTTTTGTTGATATCGTAACCCAAGAGATAATCGTGCATCTTCTGTTTTCCGAGCCGCTTGTAGACGAAGACCATTCCTGTGTTCAGGGACTGCGAGAGCACCTCTTGCATACTTACTCCCTGTCCTCGGCCTTTGTCGTCAAAATTGTCTATCCTCCACTTGCCTTTGTCCACCATGACATAACCTTGGTCGTCATAAGTGGTTTCGGCCGTAAGCACTCCGGCATCGATCGCTGAGGCCATCACCAGAGGCTTCACCACCGAACCAAACTCATAGGCACTCTCAACGATCGGATTCGAGTAGATCGAGATGTCTCTTTCCTCTCCGTAATAGTTCGGGTCGAAGTTGGGCACCGTGGTCATCGCGTAGATCGAGCCGTCGTGGGGGTTCATGATGACCCCGCCGACCGCGTCCGCATTGTATTTCGCCCGGACCGAGCCGAGCTCCTTCTCGAGAAAACTCTCGGCGGCGGGCTCGATGGTGGTAATCACATCCCCGCCGCGGTCATCGCCGGAGAAAAGCGTGTTCTTAAGATCGGTAAAAACTTCGGCGAAGAAATTGATATAGGGGTTGTCCTTGTTTCGGGAAAGCAGGCCGTCGAATTTCTTCTCGAGGCCATAGCGCCCGGCGAGCTCATCCCCCTCCCAACCCACGAAACCGACCAAGTGCGAGCCGAGCGTCCCTCCTGGATAGAAGCGCCACTTTTCTTTGAAAACGGAGACGCCAGGAATCTTGAGCGCCGAAACCTTATCGGCCTCCGATTTCTCCAGACGATGCGCGACCTCTTCATAAATGTCGTTGGTTCTCCCCGCTTTCTCCATAAACTCGTCCTTCTCGAGCGCGATCGTTTCTGAAAGCCTTTCGTAAACTTTTTCCGGATCGGTAATTTGTTTCGGATTGATCGCGAGTTTAAAGCCGGAAGCTTGGGTAGCTAGGGAAACGAGATCACCGTCCTTACTTTTCATAAATATCACCCCGCGCTCGAAAATGTTCGAGGCTGGGGTAGCGTACTGCCGGTCCGCCCGCTCAAGATACGAGGAGGAGTGCACGATCTGGAGCAAAAAAAGTTTCCCCACGACAATGAGGATAAAGGCAAGTATGAGGACGGAAAGGATTATAGTTCGCGAAAAACTATATTTCATTTCGTCCCGCTTCGCGAGCGCTTGCGCTGATACGCTCCGGAGAATTCCTCGAGACAAACTTCGGTTTGACTTCGGCAAAGCCGAGCGCTTTCGAATAGGACGCATCGATCTTCCCGAGCTCGGCGATGTAGGCAAGCTCAAGCTCGTTCACGTCATTGCCGAGCACCTGCGCCTCACGCTCAAGCGCTCTGCGCTCGACGATGTTCCAAACCGTAACACAGAGGATGCTCGCGTAGAAAAGGCCGAGGAGCGCGATGCCGGCAAGGAGAAACTGTACAATTCTCTTGCGGTCCTCGTGACTTGCCGCAACGCTCGCGGTATAACTATAAATTTTTATCGCTGCTCCTCTCATTTGATTTTTTCGATTACCCTTAACTTTGCGCTTCGTGCCCTTTTGTTATTTTTAATTTCTTCCTCGGATGCTACGATCGGTTTCTTATTGATTAATTTTCCGCCACCCTCTTTTACCTTCTCTTTATTGAAATTTTTGACGATTCTGTCTTCCAGGCTATGAAAACTGATCACTGCCATTCTCCCGCCGCCCTTCAGTGCTCGAAAGCCTTTTTCCAATCCCTCCTTGAGTGAGCCTAGCTCGTCGTTCACCGCAATTCGCAGGGCCTGAAAAGTTTTGGTCGCCGGATGTACCTTGCCCCTCCTTCGCACAGCACCCTCGATGATCTTTACGAGCTCGCCGGTCGTCCTGATCGATTTTTTACTTCTTGTCTCGACGATCGCCTTTGCGATCCTGCGTGCGTATCTTTCCTCTCCATATCCATAAATAATGTCGGCAAGGTTCTTCTCGCTCCAGTTGTTCGCAATAACTTCCGCCGTGAGATCCGCATCCGGATCCATCGTCATTGCGAGTGGTTCATCTTTGGCGAACGTAAAGCCTCTTCCGGAATGCTCAAGCTGATCGCTTGAAAGCCCTAGGTCGAAGATGATGCTATCGATTTGTCCGACTTTTTCTCTCACGAGTACTGCGTCGAGGTTTCGAAAGTTCTCGTGATACGCGGCATCCGTGCTTTTATCCTGATCGATGCTGATCAGGCGAATCTCGGGAAATCTTTTCAGGATTTCCTTCGAGTGCCCGCCTCCGCCGTAAGTTGTATCCAAGACGATCGAGTCCTTGCCCAAATCTAAACCCTCTATAATTTCATTTAAAAGAACTGCCCGGTGAATACTACTCATCGCTTGCCAACTTCTCCGCTATCGCACTTTGCTCTTTCTCCGTCTCATCTAAATATTTTTTCCAGCTCGGGAGACTCCAGATCTCAACCCGGTCGCCTACTCCGACCAGCGCCGCTTCTTCCTTAAGTCCGATTTTGTCTTTCAAAAAATTCGGTATGAGTATGCGTCCGATCGAATCGATTTCCACTTCCGTCGCTTGCCCGAACAAATTTCGATTGAACACCCGGAGATCTCTCCGGAGAAACGAGAGTTCGGAGTTCTTGTGCGTAAGCGCGCCGCTGACTCTTTCCCATTCATTTGTTGTAAAGACAAACAAACAGTTGTCGAGCCCCGGAGTGATCACGACATTTTTCCCCATCTCGCGGCGAAACTTCGCCGGCAGTGGTACGCGATTCTTCTCATCCAGTCTGTGAATATATTCACCTATCAACATACATTTCAAAATTTCCCACTTTTTCCCACCTGGAATCATTATAGAATACATCGCAAAACATCCACAAGTGCCTTCTGTGGATAAATATTCTTGTATTTATTGAGTATTTATGTCCTAATTTGAGCTTTTTCTCTTCATTAGTGGAAACACCACACCTTCGCGGACAGAGATACCTTTTAGTACGCTGAATAGCCGCTCGGAGATTCCGAAGCCGACAGCGGGGGGCATGCCGTATTCCATCGCTTCGAGATAATCTTCATCAAGTATCTGCGCCTCGGTGTCACCTTTCTCACGCAGTTTCATCTGGGCTTCGAAGCGTTCGCGCTGGTCAAGTGGGTCGTTGAGTTCTCCAAAACCTTTCCCGAGCTCCATCGAGTAGGCGATCACCTGCATCCTCTCGACCAGTTTTGGATTTCTCCCGTTGCGCTTCGCAAGCGGTTCAAGTTCGACTGGCTGATTGATGAGAAAAATCGGACCAGCAAGTTTTTTCTTCTTCCAGACGATCCCCTCTTTCCTAACTTCTTTGAAAACAAGATCGAGTAGGCGCCCACGCTCGGCGAATTTCTGGTATTTCACTTTGCGCCCGTCCAAATATTTTTCCAAGTCTTTATCCTCGGCTTTATTGAGGTCGATACCGGTGTTCTCTTTGAAAAGCGGAAGGTAGTCCACCCTCTCCCACTTCCCGCTCCAGTCCATTTCCTCTCCTTTGAACTTTATCTTGAGCGTTCCGAAGGTTTCTTTGATCACGTGCTGATAAAGTTTCTCGATGAAATCGAGGAGCATCTCGAAATCCGCGTAGGCCCAGTAGAATTCCATCTGCGTGTAGTCCTGAAGATGAGTGCTCGAGATGCCTTCGTTGCGGAAAATCCTACCGATCTCGAAAACTTTTTCATAGCCGGCCACGAGCATTTTTTTAAGAGGTAGCTCGAGTGATATTCGCAAATAGAAATCCTCGTCGAGCGCCTTCATGTGCGTGACAAAAGGCTCCGCCTCCGCTCCGCCCGGGGTGGGCTCGAGCACCGGCATTTCAATCTCAAGAAACCCTGCCCGGATCATGAACTCCCGCATCGACGCCCAGAACTTGTTTTTTTCAATGAAAATCTGGCGCACCGCGGGGTCGGAGAGGATATCGAGGTAACGTTTGCGGAGTTTCGTCTCCTCATCCACCAAGCCGTGCCATTTTTCGGGAAGCGGGCGGAGGCTCTTGGCAAGCACTCGCCAGTCATGCGCTTCGAGAGTTTTTTCGCCTCTTTGAGTCGTGAAGAACTTGCCCTTGGCTTCCACAAAATCCCCGATATCGATCGTACTTCCGAACAAATCGAATTTCTCCACTCCAAGCACGTCTTTCTTTAGAAGTATCTGGAAACCTCCAGTGCCATCGAAAAGCGTAAGGAACATGATCGCGCCTTGCCCGCGGATGGAGAGGATCCTACCCGCCAGCCATTTGGCTCCTCCCTTATTTTCAAGTTCGGAGAATTTTTCTGCGGCTTCGGCGAGTGTAAGTTCCCTACTCGATTTGGAAGGAAAAGGCTCCAACCCCTTGCTCTTGAGAAGTTTGAGTTTTTTTATCCGGGTCTTCCTCTGCTCTTCTATTGAAGACATTTAAGATACTTTGGTGATCTTATAATCCACCGTCGCTCCTGAGGGAGTTTTCACGCTTGCGGTATCACCTTTCTTTTTTCCAAAAAGCGCGAGCCCCATCGGTGAGAGATTAGAAATCTTCCCGGCGCTGGTATCCGCCTCATGAGCGCCTACCATCTGATAAGTTTTGGAATCCTTCTCACCGGTTTTCACCACGGTTACATATGAGCCGACGGTCACTTCTTCCCCGCCCGAGTGGATTACCACCTCGGAGCTGCGCAGGATTTCCTGGATCGTCGCGATTCGGGCCTCGAGTTTTCCCTGATCTTCCCTAGCCTGGTGATACTCCGCATTTTCGGACAGATCCCCGAGAGACTTTGCATACTCCAAGTTCGAGAGGATTTCCTTACGCTTCTCGCCGGAAAGATGCGCAAGCTCCTCCTTGAGCTCTTCCTTTTTTTCCTCGGTTATATAGCTTCCGTTACTTTTCATCCTTTTATATTAACAATTTTCACTTGAGGTTGCAAGAATTTTTTTCTGTGGTAGTCTAGAAGGACATGGCAAAAATCGTTGTGGAAGTTCAAAAAAATCCTAACGAATCGAGCGCAAGCGTATTGCGCCGTTTTTCTCGACGAATTCAGGAGTCGGGAATAATTCAGGAAGTGAAGGGTTCTCGGTTCGCTCTGCGGAAGGAGTCAAAACTGAAAGTAAAGAAAAGCACTCTCCGCCGCCTCGCTCGCCGAAAAGAAATCGAACGCCTCCGCAAACTCGGGAAAATAAAATAATGTACGAGAGAGTCAAAAGCGACATTCTCGGGAAGGAATATTCCCTCTCGCTGGCCTTTATTTCCTCGAAAAGATCAAGGGAGATAAATAAAAAGTACCGGGGGGTGGACAAACCGACGAACGTGCTCGCATTCCCCTATTCGCGCCAAGAGGGGGAAATCCTCCTCACCCCTTCCGTCATAGGCAAGGAGGCGCAGGCTCTCGGGAAAAGTCAGAAGGAGTGGGAAAGGTACCTCGTTATCCACGGCATGCTCCATTTGAAAGGTATGCGACATGGTAGTAAAATGGAGGAAGCCGAAGAAAAATATTCGCAAAAGCATGCCACGAAACATCTCTATCGCAATAGTTCCTGGCTCCGAGACGGTGCAAGTCGTAGTCGGAGAATTTCAAAAAGGAGAGAAATATCCTAAGGTTATCGGCTACGGCGAGACTCCCTCAGCAGGAATGCGCCGCGGCTATGTCACCGATACTGGACAGCTCGCAAAGTCAATCGAGCGGGCACGCGTCGAAGCCGAAAAAGCTAGCGCCCTCCCTATCAAGCGCGCGCTCTTAGCCGCGAGCGGCACGAGCCTCCGGGGCGACGCAAGCGCCGGCATGGCAATGGTCTCGAAGGCCGACGGAGAGGTAACCGCCCTCGATGTCCGAAAAGTTCTCGAGGACTGCGAAGAAAATTTGAAGATCGGAAACCGGAAGATCGTGCACATTTTTCCGCAAACCTTCCGCCTCGACGGAAAGGATGTGGAGGGGCGCCTGGAGGGAATGCACGGTACCAAACTTGAGGCAAAAGCACTTTTTGTAACTTATTCGAGCCAGCACCTTGAGGACATCCTCGACGCGGTGAGTATGGCCGGGGTCGAATCGATCGACGTAGTGGCCGCACCAATTGCGGCGGCGACTCTGGCGCTCTCGGAAAAAGAGAAAATGGTGGGAGTGGCCCTGGTCGACATCGGCGCGGAGACCACCACGCTTGCGGTTTACGAAAACGGAACGCTCATCTCACTGCGAACCTTCGGGATCGGCTCGGAAGATATTACCAACGACATCGCGCTTGGGTTCAAGATCCCGCTTGAGACCGCGAGGCGCCTGAAGATGGGAGATATAATGCCGGAGTATCCGAAGAAAAAGATTGATGAAGTAATTTCAGCGCGTCTCGAAGATATTTTCGAATCGATCGAGAACCATTTGAAGAAAATAAAAAGAAGCGGGCTCCTCCCGGCGGGAGTAATCTTCGTGGGCGGCGGCGCGAACCTCTCCGGCCTTTCGGAATTTTCAAGATCCGCACTCCGGCTCCCCTCGCGGGTCGCAAGCGTTGATATTTTCGCGAATGCAAAGACGAAACTCCGAGATCCTGCATGGATATCGGCGCTCGGTCTCCTCTCCTACTCGCCGGAAGCTCTCTATGAATCGGAAGGCTCCTTTTCCGGCCTCTTCAAGGACCTCTCGAATCTCTTCAAATCCGGTTTCAAGCAACTCTTGCCATAATAGGCACCCTGCGCTAGTATGGGCTTATAACAGCCTAATATTAAATTTTATGCCAAAAATAGAGCCAAATATAGAGAGTTTTGCAAGAATCATGGTCGTAGGGATCGGCGGCTCCGGTAAGAACGCGGTGAACCACATGGTGAATTCAAAGGTGCGTGGAGTCACCTTTGTTTCTTTAAATACCGACACCCAGGACCTGCATCATTCCCTGGCCGAGAAGAAAATCCATATGGGAAAGAACCTGACCAAGGGCCTCGGTACCGGCATGGATCCGGAACTAGGAAAGAAAGCCGCGGAAGAAACGAAATCGGAAATTCAAGATGTCCTGAAAGGAGCCGACATGGTCTTCCTCGCCTGCGGGATGGGCGGTGGCACCGGCACTGGTGCAGCCCCGATCATCGCGCGAGTCGCCCGCGAGCAAGGCATCCTCACCGTCGCGGTGGTCACCAAGCCGTTTTTCTTTGAGGGAAATTATCGGATGAAGATCGCCGAGCGCGGCATTGAAGAACTTGCGAAAGAGGTGGACGCGATAATCATCATCCCGAACGACAAGCTGCTCCAAATTTCAGACAAGAACACATACTTTAAGAGCGCGTTTGCGGTTTGCGACGACGTTCTGCGCCAGGCAGTCGAGGGAATTTCCGACCTGATCACCACCCCGGGCATAATCAACGTGGATTTCGCTGACATCCGCGCGGTCATGTCAAACGCCGGCACGGCTCTCATGGGTATCGGTGTCGCCTCGGGCGAGAAGCGCGCAGAGCAAGCGGCGCTTCAAGCTATCAACTCTCCGCTTCTTGAGGTCTCGGTACACGGAGCCAAAGGCATACTCTTTGCAATTTCAGGCGGCGACGACATAACCATTCACGAGATCCAGGAGGCCGCGAAGATCATCACCGAATCGATCGACAAAGACGCAAAGGTCATCTTCGGCACAATTTACGACGACAAATTGAAGAAGGGCGAGCTCAAGGTCACCGTGATCGCGTCTTCTTTCTCCGGCGAGATGCCGAGAAAGAGCCTCTTCTCTGGTTCGCAGACTCTGCTTAAGGATGAGAGTCCGGAAAAAGCGTCTAAAGAAATCCGCGGCACCATCGATTCGAACCTCGGTAAGAAAAAGGAAGTTCCCGAGATCATCATTGAGGACGACGCCGATGAATGGAGCGCCGTTCCCGCATTTCTCCGCAGGAATAAAGACAAAGAGAAAAAATAATTGACATCTAGTGTATAATATCTAGATGACTTATGATTTATTGATCGTGGGCGGCGGCCCGGCCGGCGCGGCCGCCGCCGTTTATGCCGCGCGCAAGCGTCTCAAAACGCTCATACTGGTCGCCGAATGGGGCGGGCAGTCGAATGTCTCGGAAGCAGTTTACAACTGGATCGGGACTGTGTCGCTATCCGGGATGGAGCTTGCCGAAAATTTTAAAAAACATGTGCTTGCAAACGCCGGTCCCGGGCAGACACTTGAAGTAAAGGAAGAGGCGGTCACAGCACTTGAAAAAAGTGACTCTGGATTTAAGATAAAAACCGAAGCCGGAGAATACGAAACAAAAACCGTGCTCGTTGCGTCCGGCTCTAGCCGCCGGAAACTCGCCGTGCCAGGAGCAGACAAATTCGAACACAAAGGCGTAACTTACTGCGCTAGTTGCGACGGGCCGATATTTGCCGACATGGATGTCGCGGTCGTGGGCGGCGGCAACGCCGGATTCGAGACTGCGGCGCAGCTCCTTGCATACTGCAAATCGGTGACGCTCCTTCAGCGCTCGGATGTTTTCCGCGCGGATGAGATAACTGTAGAGAAAGTTCTCAAGAATCCTAAGATGAAGGCACTCACCAATGTGGAGATACTCGAAGTAAAGGGCGATAAGTTAGTAGAAGGCCTAGTTTATAAAACCGCGCAAGGGGAAACTAAAGTGCTGCCGGTTTCCGGAATTTTCGTCGAGATCGGGCAGATACCGAACACTGATTTTGTAAAAGGGCTGGTTGAGCTTGACCAGTACAACCGCATAAAAATCGACCCGGCCACGCAGAAAACGAGCGTGCCCGGCATCTGGGCCGCCGGCGACGCGACCGACGTCCTCTATCACCAGAACAACATCGCCGCCGGAGATGCTGTCAGAGCGCTGGAAGATATTTACCTCGCGATTCACACTAAATAAAATACAGAGGTTTAGCCTATGGATTTAAATGGGAAAGGGCGAAGGGAGACTTCGCTCGCCCTCGCCCATGTTTTCTGTGCGGGCACTCAGTGATCCCAGAGTGACCGACGTCCTTCAAAACTTGGCGTCCCCGGTGGCAGATGAACCTGCCTTGACCGGGGCAACCCAAAGGTGGCCCGGTGCGCCTGGATCTCCGACATAACGCGCTGCTCCCGCTTTCTTTCGCAGGAGAGACAACCCCTTTTCTCGTGCCAGGTGGTCCTGCTGTTACACAGGACGCAAAACTTCTCGGAGAACTCCAGAGCGTGGGGCATAGCCAGCTCCTTCTCAAAGCTTGGGGGAAGAACCTGCGGTCGTTTTCTTTATAACACGTTCAAGCCTTTTTGTAAATTAAGAAGTCTCTTGATATCTGACCCTATAAATCACCCCCGCTTTGTCGTCGCTGATATAGATCGTTCCGCCGGGTTGGATGAAAATATCTACCGGACGGCCGTAGACTTTGCCGCCCGAGATCCAGCCGGTGATGAAGTCTTCTGCTTGCGGTGAGCTTGTCGAATCCGTGCCGAGATACTCCCCTTTTGCGTTGAGTTTAATCCGGACGATTTTGTAGCCGGTCGGGACACTCCTGTTCCAGGACCCGTGATAAGCAACGAGTAGGTTATACCAATACTCCTCCGGCCAACCCTCTTCGGGGAAAAATGCCAGGCCCAGTGGTGCCGAATGCGCTTGCAGATCTATGTATGATGGAATTTCAAATGGTTCCATGCAAGGGTTACGGATATAAGTACTACGATCAAACTCGGCATCGTGGATATTTTTGCCATAGCAAATCGGCCAGCCAAAGTTCGGAACCGAACTTTGCCCTGAGCCAGTCGAAGGGCTGATTATATTTATCTCATCGGGAGGAATGTCGTCACCTAGATTATCCCGCCCCATCTCGGTCGCCCAGATTGCGCCCGAAACCGGATGAATCGCCATGAACACGCTATTGCGAAGTCCCCTCGCGAATTCCGCAAGCTTGCCTGTACTAAAATCATATTCTAAAATTTTTGCCCTGCGCTCATCCGACTCATTGCAAACATTGCAAGAAGAACCGATCGAGACCAGCATTTTGTTCTCGTTTGGATAGGGCATGAACATTATTGTCCGCGAGAAATGATTTCCTCCGCCCGGAAGATCAAAAAGTTTCTTTTTGTTCACAGCTTTGCCGTCTACGTAATCATATTCGGCAACCTGATCTGTTTCGGCAATGTAGAGCCTGCCGTCGCGTTCCGCGAGCCCGTGCGGTTTATTTAAATTTCCGGCGACAACTTCGTGCGTCTCGGCGAATCCGTCACCGTCCGTGTCCGAAAGCGCGATAACTTTCCCCTGATTGGGGACAGACACGAGCATCTTCCCATCTGGCCCCCAAAGCATCACTCGCGGATTGCCTAAATCTTTCGCATAAAGTGAAGCCGTGAAGCTCGGTAGGAGTTTTAGTATCGTGTCGGATACGGCGCCCGGGGATTCGGGTAATGGTTCCGACACTTCTCCATTTTTTCCTCCGAGAATGGAACCAACAACTATGACAGCCGCAAGTATGATAATTAAGGATAAAAAAGTTTTGTTCATAGCTATGTCGGTTTTTTTATCCCGTCAGAAAGCGGTGTCTGTTTGAAAATATCCGAACGGAACTGGCTGGGCTCGGCGGGCGGAATTCCCCCCACACCCCCCTTCCGCCCGCCTCGCCTTGAACCGGAGCGGAAAGGACGATTTCAAGTTTTTCTTTGGCGGCAATTATCGAACCGACTGCCACCCACTACTCAAAGGAACAACAACAGCACCGATTGAGGCTTGAATTTGCAGCGGCAACGGGGCATTCTGTGGAATCTGCGGCCTCATTATTCTGAATTCAGAAACAAAGCGATCTTCCTTGCTTTCGCTCTCAACGCAGGCTCCAATCACATTTACTGAATCTATACTGTTCTGTCCTGATTTATTTAGCATCTCTTGCGCGTTGAATGGTTGCAGGATTTCCATATCATCCTCATATGATTTATAGAGTTTCCACATGAGTTCTTCTATTTTTTGCTTTGGTTCTTCAATTTTTAATTTAAGATCGGCCGCCTCTTTTCGATTGATAGGATGGCCATGAAAAAATAGTTTTGAAGTTAGAGTTTCCGAGACTTCATCAATAACATGCTCATCTTTCGGATCTACCATGTGGAGTTTAAGTAATTTTTTCGCCATCATTCTTGATTGAGCATAAAACCGATACACATTCCCTATCGCTAAAGGATGAACATTGTTTGTCAATGCATTAAGAGCTTGTATCAATTCATCCTCATGTGTAATTCCCGCAAATTCTTTCATGAAAGAAACATAGGAGGCGACATCTTCAACATTGATACCTATCTGTTGGCCTTGTGGTGTAACTGGATTAAATTCATTAGCAACTTTGGGGTCAATAGGCCCGAGTTCCCCCATGCGATGCATTACGATTTTATTTGCGCCTAGCGCTATCATTGTTGCGGCACTATATGCCTTGTACGGAACCAGTACCTCAAAATCTTTCGAAAATTCCCTCACCAGATTTACCAGCTTCCACGGGACAACACCTACTCCACCAAAGCTGTGAAGAAATAGGTCAATCTTTTCGCCTTCTTTAACTCCAAGTTTTTTTAGATGATCGTAAATGACCCGAACAGCATCATCAGCAATTTGAAAATTTACACCCTGCCGGGTGCTTACAATATAAGCAACAATTTTTGAGCCCCTTTCCTTTTGGAGCTCTTTGATAATTGCTTCCCGCTTTTCCTTTTCCGACGGCGCGGGAATAGGGTTTTCTGTTGTTGCTGGTGTGGTTGTCATCTGCTTAATTTATTTTTCTGATTTTTTTCATTTTTTATATCCTTATTGTTATTTTTTATGCCCTGTAGTTTTTGCAGATTTTCAACGGGCAAATCAAAGATAGACGGCCCAATTGTTGCATCAGTAGTTTCGCCAGGTAAAGTGGCCGGAGACATACTCTTTATTGTTCGTCCATCGCTTTGTTGATTAAAAGCGGGCTGAAAAGTAGAGTAGATATTTCCCATATGTGGATAATATATCAAAATATAGGTAATTATGGAAGGCTCGACGAAATGCCCTTGCAGGGTTTAATAAAGGCGTGTATACTAAAGTTAGCAGGTGGTATAAACTAATTTTATGAAATTTCTCGACAGAAATAAAATACATTTAGGAAAGTCTGAAGATCTGATGAAAAAAATTGAGCCGAACTCTGTGTCGCTTAGTTTTTGGTCGCCTCCATATTTCGTTGGTAAGGAGTATGAAAAAGACGAAACATATGAAAGCTGGCAAGCGACCTTACGCAATGTAATAAAACAACATTTTGATGTGCTAAAGCCCGGAGGGTTTATGGTAATAAATATTGCCGACATACTTTGTTTTGCTGACCCAAATATTCCTCGTTTCCAAGCAATGAATGTAAAAAATCATAAAAGTAAAGTCACAAAAGAAATGGTTTTGGAAGCTAAAAAGAATAACCCAAATTTTAGCCGATACCAACTTGCAGAACTTCTTGGCTGTAGCGAACAAACGATTGATCGAAGATTGAATGGAAATAATATTAGAGGCGGAAAATATCAAACGCAAACTAGGGTAAAATTAGTTGGCGGGCCACTGGAAGAATATGCTTACTCTGCAGGTTTGTATCTTTACGACAAAAGAGTATGGGCAAAAGACCCAACCTGGGCGAACAGCAAATGGACAACCAACACACTAAAAGCAGTATCGGAATTTGAGGATTTATATATTTTCTGGAAACCGGGCCAACAGATAATCAATAGAGATAAAATTTCTTCAAACGAATGGAAAGAGTGGGGCTCTCGGGGAATTTGGCATATAAAAAGCGTAAGAGCAAATGACCAACACGAAGCGCAGTTTCCTCTTGCTCTCGCAGACCGGATTGTAAAACTCTACAGCGAGAAAGGCGACCTAGTGCTAGACCCATTTATGGGCAGCGGAACTACGGCCATTGCCGCAATAAAAAACAAGAGAGAATATCTCGGTATCGACAAGGAAAAAAAGTATGTCGATTTGGCAAACCGAAATATTAAAAAACATATCAGCCAACCAACTTTACTTGATTAGGATATTTTGAACTCTCCAAGCGTCAATTTTTTTAAGTAAATCAAAACTTATCCGGCTACGCACTTTTAGAGGGTTTTTTCCTTTATCGTCTTTCCCGGGGAAAAATAGCCCAGGATATTTTTTTAAGTAAGCTGGGTTTTCCTCCAATAAGATGCCATTCGGAATTGTTGCGATTGTAACTCTACCAAGAGGTTGACCACCATCATTACCCTTTTTATCCAGAGAAAGCATTCTGTATACCGGCTTCAGGGCAATTAAAACTACAGGCGCTACAGTTCCGTCAGATAAGACATAGAGCGGCGGTATGCTACAGTGAAATTTATGACTCGTATGTCTTCCTCGCGCTGTCATAATTGAATTTTTTACTCCCGATTTTTCCTTATCCCATATACCATCACCCGATATTTGATTATGGCTCATTACGGTGTGTTCAAAATCGTCTCTTGGCCCAACAGATTTAATATCTAAAAATAACCAAGCGGAATTAGTAATTCCCTTCGTGAGTTCGGATATTTTGTCATTAGATAAAATAAATCTTTTATCGGGGCCTGTTGGTATGCCAGCATCCCTTACCTTAAAATATTTTTGTAGTAATCGGGGTAACTTATCGCCAACAGCATGCTCTCCAACTTCAATCCATGGATATTGATCGCCTCTTGGTTTTCGTCCGCGCTCATCTGGCGGATAGTTTTGCCAAAAAGGGAAAAGGAAACTAGCTTCGTTATAATCTTTTTGAATTGCGTCTAGGTTGGTAGCTACTAATTCATTTATAGTTTCGGCAAAATATTTTTCCAGAGCAAGTAAAATTGACGGGTCTGAAATAAGCTGCTGCCTTACTTTTTGATATGTTGCAAATTGATTTTTTCTATACTGGTTATACATATTATGGTTTCATCAGATAATCAATTGGCACGCTAAGCGCCTTTGCAATTTTTTCAATATTTTCAAGTGTGATATTCTTTTCTGCTCGTTCAATCATGCCAATATAGGTACGATGAACACCTGCGCGGCTAGCGAGTTCTTCTTGGGATAAACCAAGTTTCGCGCGCTCCTCGCGCACTTTTTGGCCAAATTTTAGTAAAACCTGTTTTTTCATATTGATAACTCTAGTATACGCACTTGCTAACTTTGGTTCTACATACTATAGTTAGCACATATGTATCGCTTTATTTCCGAAAAGAAAAGCCCGCTTTTGACCTTCATAAAGTTCGAGCCGACATTTTTAACAGGTTCTTTGGCAGTTTGCCTTTCCGCTCCGGTTCAAGGCGAGGCGGGCGGAA